>Ga0222714_10000010_pt1 | contig 280356 bp, 238 predicted proteins | sample C33_3DmetaG_FD_165048 | JGI IMG/M metagenome (GOLD analysis project Ga0222714, IMG submission 165048) | Estuarine water microbial communities from San Francisco Bay, California, United States - C33_3D | ecosystem: Environmental > Aquatic > Marine > Unclassified | place: USA: California... | reverse complement strand
CCGCCGCTTCGATCTGACCCAGCTGGTGCCCAGCTTGCTGACCACCGCAGCCGCGAGCAAGCCCTGGACGGAGCGGGCGCTGCGCGATGTACCCATGTTCACCGCTGAAAGTGCGTGCTAATCAGGAAATCCTTAAGACGCCTTATTAACTCGACTGATCATCACCGACCTTGCAGAGTTAGTTGCTGATCCAGGCGCGGATACACTCGGCGCGCGTTACCGGAGAACACCTTGGCCTTATCCGCTTCGGAGATCTGCAGCGCATCGATGTAGCGCTTGGTGTCGTCGAAATACTGCCCGGTCTGCGGATCGACGCCACGCACCGCGCCGACCATCTCCGAGCCAAACAAAATGTTGCCCACGTCGATCACCTCGAACAGCAGGTCAATGCCTGGCTGGTGGTAGACGCAGGTGTCGAAGAATACGTTCTTCATCACATGCTCGGCCAGCGGCGGCTTGCCCAGCATGTCGGCCAGGCCACGGAAACGCCCCCAGTGATACGGCACCGCGCCGCCACCGTGGGGAATGATGAAACGCAGCTGTGGAAAGTCTTTGAACAGATCACCTTGCAGGAACTGCATGAACGCGGTGGTGTCAGCGTTGAGGTAGTGCGCGCCGGTGGCGTGGAAGTTGTCGTTGCAGCTGCCCGAGACATGCACCATCGCCGGTACGTCCAGTTCGACCATCTTCTCGAAGAATGGATACCAGGCTTTGTCGATCAGCGGCACGCCGGTCCAATGGCCGCCGGAGGGGTCCGGGTTGAGGTTGCAGCCGACGAAGCCGAGCTCGCCCACGCAGCGCTCCAGCTCGGCAATGGAATGGTCGATCGGCACGCCCGGAGACTGCGGCAGCTGGCATACGCCGATGAAGGTCTCCGGATACAGGCCGACCACGCGCGCGATCAGGTCGTTGCAGTGGCGCGTCCATTCCTGGCTCACCGCTTCATCGCCCACATGGTGGGCCATGGTGCTAGCGCGGGGGGAGAAGATGGTCATGTCCGCGCCGCGCTCGCGCAGCAGGCGCAGCTGGTTGGATTCCAAGCTCTCGCGCAGCTCGTCGTCGGAGATGGCCGGGTACTGCGCGGCGGGCAGCGCGGGATCCTTGAAATGCGCGACCTGCGCCTTGCGGAAGGCGTCGTGGCCGGCGGGCGCGGTGGTGTAGTGGCCGTGGCAATCGATGATCATGGAAATACTCGCAGGATTCGCAGTGAAAAGATCGGCGCGGACGTCAGATGTACTGCAGGCCCTTCGCGGCCAGACGCTCGCGCATCGCGTAGATGTCCAAGCCCAGCTCGCCCTTTGCCAGCCGCTCGCGCTTTTCGGCTTCCTTGGCTTCGCGTGCCTGCGCCTTGGCCAGCACCGCGGCGGCATTGGCGTGCAACACCACGCACACGCCGTCGTCGTCGGCGATGACCACATCGCCGGCGTTGACCAGCGCGCCACCGCAGACCAGCGGCACGTTGACCGCGCCCAAGGTCTCCTTGACGGTGCCCTGCGCATAGATCGCGCGGCTCCACACCGGGAACTGCATCTGGGTCAGGTCACGCACGTCGCGTACGCCGGCATCGATTATCAGACCGCGACAGCCACGCGCCTGGGCCGAGGTGGCCAGCAGGTCGCCGAAGTAGCCGTCGGTGCATTCGCTGGTCGGGGCCACGACCAGCACGTCGCCGGCCTGCAGCTGCTCGATGGCCACGTGCATCATCCAGTTGTCGCCCGGCGGCACCGACACGGTCACCGCCGACCCGGCAATGCGCGCACCGGCATAGATCGGGCGCAGGCGCGGGTGCAGCAGGCCGGTGCGGCCTTGGGCCTCGTGCACGGTGGCCACGCCGGCCTGGGCCAGCTGGTCGATGAGCGTCAGTTCGGTGCGCTCGATCCGGGTGATGACGGTATTCATCGGGAACTCCTGTGCTGGGTGGCCGTCTTCCGGCCACGGGGGAAGGCCTCAGTCACCGGCGTCTCGCTTGAGGCCGATCATGCTGCCGAAGTTGAGTTGCACGTCCAGGCCGAAGGCAAACAGGTTGCCCGGCAGTACCGGCGTCTTGGGGATGCCGGAGTTGTCCGGGTGGACGATGTACTGCACGTTCGGCATCACGATCACGCCAGGTGCGGCATGCCAACCGTAATTGAGCTCGAAGGCGTACTGGTGCGGATCGTTGCTGCCGGTGCCGCCTGCACGCAGGCGCGCATCACGCAGATAGGCGCGCTCCTTGTCGGTCATGTCGAAGTAGGAAACCTGGAAGCCCAGCGTGTCCTGTGGTCGCGCCGCGAAGGGTCCGGTCATCACCGCGCCGCCATAGACCTGCTGGCGCATGATTTCCTCGACTTCCAGCTGCTGGACCACGCCGCCGAACAGGTTGAGCTCGCGCTTGCTGTGCGCCTCCGGACGCCACACCACGCGCTCGCCCATGGCATACAGGCCGGCGCGTTTGGAATCGGCATTGCGCGCGGTACCGCCATAGAGGCCACGCGACTGGCCGGCGGTGTTGTAGAACGGGTCGGTGTGCGAAGCGGTGCTCATGAAGCCGCCGAACTTCAGCGCGAAGGGATGTTCGACCTTGGCTCCGCCACGGGCCCAGCCCCACTCCACGGGCACGGTCACGCCGGTGGAATCGGCCGTGGAGAAGTCCAGGCCATTGCCGGGCGCGGCGTCCGGATTGACCTCGAACACGCCGGTTTCCACGTAGGTCTCTTGGGTCGGCTTGAACCGCGCGTTGATGCCCCAGGTCGCCGAGGGCAACAGGCTGAAGCTGGACTGGGCGTTGATCTGGCGCGGCAGGCCGCAGGTGGTGGCTGCCTGGAACTGGCAGTTGGCGCTGAGCTTGCCGTAGTAGCTGGTCGTGCCCAGGCGGCCCAGGATCAGGTCCAGCCGGTCGTCCATCAGCTTCTGCTCGTAAGCGAACAGGCCAAGATGCAGGCGCGTGTACTCGTTCTTGTAGATGTACTGCTGCTTGGTGAAGGTGCCGGTGGTGTCGTGGTTGAGGCCGTGGCCGTAGTCGCGATACACGGTCACGTGGAAGCTGCCGCCGCGCACGCCCCACAGCTTGTCCAGGTCCAGGTCCGCGCCGAAGTTGAACTGCCCCACGTTGCTGCCGTCCTGGTCGACGCCGCCCGTGGTGTTCCTGGCGTACTGGTCGGTGAGGCTGGCGCGCAGGAACACGCCCTCCCTGGCCCAGCGCCGGATCACCGCCGCTAGCGATGGGTCGTAGGTGACGCCGGGCGCCTCGGTGGAATCCTGCGTGACCAGCGAGGCCGTTGGTGCGAAAGCGTCGTCGGCCGGCGCGGCCATGGCGACGCCACTGGTGGCCAGGAACAGGCTGCCAAGCCCCATCAGGGTCAGACTGGATTTCATGCGGTCGCCCTCCCAGGCGCATGTGCGGGCCAGCGGCCACGCGTGGAGTTGATGTGGTGGGCAGCGTGCGCTCAGGCCGAGCGGTAGCCCTGCTGGAGTTCGTGCTCCAGTTGCGGTCGGTCGATCGCGTTCTCCCACTTGCCGACCACCAGGGTCGCCACGGCATTGCCGGCGATGTTGGTGAATACGAAGGCCGAGGCTAGGATGCGGTGCACGCCCAGGATCAGCGCGATGCTGTTGACCGGGATGGCCTTGGTGGCCGCCAGGGTCATGGCCAGCACCGCGATCGCAGAGCCGGCCACGCCGGCGCCGCCCTTGGAGGTGACCAGCAGGACCGCCAGCAGTCCAAGCTGCTGCTCCCACCCCATGGCCGTGCCCGTCGCCTGGGCCAGGAATACACTGACCGCGGCGAAGTACAGGCACGTGCCATCGTGGTTGAAGCTGTACGCCGTGGGCAGCACCAGGCCCACCACCGACTCCTCCACGCCCAGCTTTTTGAGCTTGCCAGTCAGCTGCGGGAATACGCTTTCGGATGAGTTGGTGCCGATCACCAGCACCAGCTCCTCGCGGATGTAGCGCATCAGCTTGAGCAGGCTGAAGCCGGCGTACCAGGCAATCGGCGCCAGCACGATGACGAAGAAGATCAGGCAAGTCAGGTAGAACTCGCCGATCAACGCGGCCAGCGGCACCAGCGCATGCAGGCCGAACTTGGCCACGGTGAAGGCGATGGCGCCGAAGGCGGCGATCGGGGCGATCTTCATCGCCACGCGGATCACCCAGAATAGCGCCTGTGAGATCAGGCTGATGCCATCGAGCACCGGCTGGGCACGATCCCCCAGCGAAGCCAGGCCGCAGGCGAACAGCACCGAGAACACCAGCACCTGCAGGATCTCACCCTTGGCGAAGGCGTCCACTGCCGACTTGGGCACCAGGTTGAGCAGGAACTGGCCGAAGGTCATGTGCGCGGCCGGATGCACCGCGGCGCTGCCGGCCCCCTGCAGGGTGGCTGGGTCGATGTGCATGCCAGCGCCGGGCTGCAGCAGATTGATGGTCACCAGGCCGATCACCAGTGCGATGGTGGTGACCACCTCGAAGTAGACGATGGCCTTGATCGCGATGCGGCCCACCTTGCCCAGATCGCGCACGCTGGCGATGCCGTGGGTGACGGTGCAGAAGATGATCAGGCCGACCACCATCTGGATCAGGCGGACGAACAGGTCGCCCAGCGGCTTGAGCTGCTGGCCGATGTCTGGCGCCAGCGCGCCGACGGCAACGCCCAGCGCCATGCCCATCAGGACCTGGAAGGTCAGGTCTTCGTAGAAGCGCTTGGGGAGTGACGGCTTGGGCGGTGCGACGGAAGAAACGGGTGTGGCCATGAGGCGGGAGTCCGGGTTTGGGTGGTGCGGGGGAAAGCGGCGCCGTCCCTGGCGTGTTGCTCAGTGGCCGTCCGCGCCCAGCAGGGCGCGGGCCGGCGCGAAGACTTCTTCGGCGGTGAGCCGGCGCGGCAGCAGGTCCTGCTGCAGGCAGGCATCGATGGTGAACTGCACCGGGCCCAGCAGCTCGTCGAAGCCGAACCGGGTCTGGCGCGGCCCTTCGCTTCGGCCATTGCCCTCTGCGTCGGCCTGCCGCAGCAGCGCGAAAGCGGCGCGGACAGCCTGCGGGTGCCGGGCGAGTGCATCGCGACCGGCCACCACCATGTGGTTAATCGGCATGAAGCCGTGCTGCGCATACCAGGCCTGGTCACGCGCGGCGGCGTCGGGGATCAGCGGCACGTAGGCGTCGTCGCCCTTGGGCAGGTCGTTGCCCAGGATGGCGGCGGTGACCTCGCCATCGCGCAGCATGTCCAGCGTCTTGCTGTCGCCGTCCGGCGTGAGGACATACGGCGGATTGGCGTATTCGGCCACGTGCGCCGGATCGTGGGTGACCCACTGCACCTGGCGCAGGTCCAGGCCGAAATCCTCGGCCAGATGCGCGCGCACCCACATGCCGGTGGTCTGCGTGTAGGCACGCACACCGACGCGCCGGCCCGCGAGGTCCTGCGGTGCCGGCACTCCATTGGGGCGGTAGCCGATCAGGCAGCCGCGCTGGAAACGCGAGGCCACCACCGCCGGCAGCAGCACCACCGGGCGGCCATGGGCGACCGCCTGCAGCGCGGTGACGATGGCCAGCTCGCACAGGTCGAACGCCTGCCGGCGCACCATCGGCGCGAAGGCCTTGTGCACCGGCGCCACGTCCTCGAACCGCAGGCTGACTTCGGGCGAGGTCAACCGCCCCTCGCGCAAAGCGCGGGTATGCGGATAGTCCGCCAGCACCGTCCTGAGCACTGCGGCGCTCACGCATCCACCGTGACAAAGGGATACAGGCGACTGGCGGTGCCATGGAAGATCTCGGCGCGCTGCGCCTCGGGCAGCGTCCCCAGCACCTCGCGCGCCAGGCTGGCCAGTTCGGGCAGGGTGCCGTGAGCGGCCGGGAAGTTGGAGCCCCAGGCGATGCGTCGCGCACTGAAGGCGTCGACGATCGCCTTGAGGAAATCGGCCGGGGTCGAGGCGCCTTCGCCGGCGCTGGCCAGCGTGCGGTTGGTGAGCTTCAGGCAAACGCCGTCGTACCGGGCCATGTCCAGAAGCGCCTGCGCCGCGGTATAGGGCGCGCCATCGGCCAGCGACGGCCGCGCGCAGTGGTCCAGCAGCACGTTGACCTTGGGGAAGCGCTCCAGCAGGCCGCGCAGCACCGGCAGGCCTTCCATCGTCATCTGCAGGCAGACCGGGATGCCCAGCGCCTCGGCGTGCGCCCAGGCCGGATACGAGTCGGCGTGGCCCAGCCAATCGGCCTGCCCCGGCATGGTGCTGCCGGTGGTGAACAGGCGGAAGCCGTAGAGGCCCTGTTCCTGCCAGTGATCGATGCGTTCGACCGCATCCGGCGCCATTGCATCCAGCGAATACACGCCGACCAGGCGATCGCGGTGCGCGCGCACCGTTTCGGCGACGTAGCGGTTGTCGTGGCCGTAGACCGTCGATGCCTGCACCACCACCGCCTGCTCGATGTTCGCCGCATCCATAGCGCGCAGCAGGCCATCGGCATCGACCGGACGCGCCTGCGACCACTCGGATTGCTTGCCGCCGATCGGATCGACGGGATACCCCGTGGTGTCGGGCGAAATTACGTGGGTATGGGTATCGAACAGCTTCACGAAAGCCTCGGTGTCGGTGGGGATAAGGAGACGGCGCGGACAGGCACGCTGGCATGCGCTTCAACCCGCGTCGGCACGGCAGCCCTCTCCTGCCACGCCATTGAATTTGTGCAGTGCAAAACACACTCCCGCCCTGCGTGGGGCCGCACTATCCGCTTAGTTCCAGCGCGTTCCAAATTCGTTTTATGATCTTTCCATTGGAAAATACGAATGATCAGATATGGACGGCGCCTACAACCTGAACCTTCGGCATCTCGACGCATTGGTCGAGGTCGGGCGGCTCGGCAACATCAGCGCCGCCGCGGCCAAGGTGAACTTGTCGCAGCCGGCGCTGGCGCAGGCCATCGCCAAGATCGAACAGGCCCTGAAAGCGCGCCTGTTCCAGCGCCATGCCGCCGGTGTCTCGACCACGCCGGCCGGCATGCGCTTCATCCCGCGCGTGCAACGCGCCCTGCGCTACCTCAGCACCGGCGTGCGCGAGATCCGGCGTCCGGCACGCTTGCCCGGCATCGCGCACGTCGAGCGCAGGCTCACCATGGCGCAGCTGCGGGCGCTGGTCTCCGTGGCTGGCGTCAACAGCTATGCGACGGCGGCCGAACAGATCGGCTTGTCGCAGCCGTCGCTGCACCGCGCGATGCGCGACCTGCAGCAGGTGCTGAAAGTGCCGCTGCTGGCCCGCAGCGGCCGTGCGGTGCGCGCAACCGATGCGGCCAACCGACTGGTGCACTACACGCGGCTGATGCTGGCCGAACTGCGCGCCGGCATCGACGAAGTCGCCGCGCTGCACCAGGCCCCGACGGGCCAGCTGCGCATCGGCGTGCTGCCGGTGGCGCGCGCACGCTTCCTGCCGGCCGTGCTGGCTGAGTTCTGCAGCCAGCATCCCAGCGCCTCGGTCGAGATCATCGAAGGCCCGTACGCCGAACTGCTGGCGCGCCTGCGCCAGGGCGACATGGACCTGATGGTGGGGTCCTACCGCGAATCGGTGCCGGCGCGCGATGTGCAGCAGGACATCCTGTTCGACGACGCCCTGTCCGTTGTCGGGCGTGCCGGGCATCCGCTTCAGGGCAAGAGTCGGTTGGCCACGCAGGATCTACTGGATCATCCCTGGGTCGTGCCGGCACGGGGCGTACCGATGCGGCTGCATTGGGAGCGCTTGTTTGCAGCGCATGGGGTCGAACCGCCGAAACTGCGCGTGCAGTGCGGATCGATCATGCTGATGCGTGGCCTGATGCTACAAGGCGACTGGCTGACGCTGATGTCGCGTGATCAATTCTTGCTCGAGAGCCAGGCCGGGCACCTGGCGCAGATCGGAGCGCTTGGCTCTGAATTCCGCCGCCGCATCGCCATGACCCGACGCAAAGACTGGCGACCGACGCCGCTGCAAGAGGCGTTTATCATAATGCTGCGGACAGCGGCTTCAAAGAAATAGCTCCCTGGGAAGACGAATGTCGGCTCACAGCCGGTGCTGGAAGTCCGCTCGGCGCCGAGGCTGTGTGATAAGTACCCATCGCTGGCAATATCCAAGCACTCCTCAATTTGCGCTGATCATTAAGTGATTGGTCGATGGCGTGGATCTAATCCAAACGCTCCCACTGCCTGACCGGTTCGATGATTAAGTCTAACTGGAGAATCCGGTTCACCTCGCCGATGTTGCGGCCGCACTTGCGGCTACAGCCGCACCCAGGCTTCCTGGCGATCGGCGCCGACACCGCAGCCCGTGCTGCCGGCTATCGCGCCCTGTTGGACGCGGCCCTGAGCACGGACGACTTCGTCACCACCCGCTCAACCCTGCAACAACAGCACGCCCTCGGCAGCAGCCCCATCCACACCATGCCCCAAGCCAGGATCCAACGCTTCGCCAGCGTCAGGCTTGCCCATCGGCCACGGAGGACCACGAGAAGCGGCGAGAAGTGAACCTGACCTCAAGGTGTCCGGTGAGCGTCGAGATGCAGCGCCGATTTTGATGGGATAGGCTGAGCTTCCGATTTCATTGACTTCAAGGATTGAGTCATGCCCGAGATGGATATCAATGCTTCAGCAAACGAAATTGTGTCGCTGCTGCAGCAACAGCAGGCACGCCAGGCTGCGGCTCGACTTGATGAGCTTCGGCACGACCAACCCGCTGTCGTGCAGGAATCATTGGACCGGTATGTCGCTGCACGGGCCGGGGAGCAGTTGGATGGCTTACGTCAGGCCGGCACAGTCAGGGCCGCGGACGCTGCCAGTGTCCAACCCATGTTGGATAGGCTGGCAGAAGCGACACGACCGCCTCGAATGCCCACGAGGGATGAAACGCAGGGTTTGTCGCAGGCACAACAACATGATGTGTACGGCAGCATCGTCGCTGCGCGCGGCAACGATGCAGCGCGTGACGCGCTTGCGACACAGGATCGCGTCATTCTCGGACTTCGTGATGAGGACAGAACGACGCAGAGCAGGGGGCAAGGGGTCTACAACGACCGGATCGTCGTGCTATGGACGGATGCCCAGGGCGGCAAACATGCGCGCGAGTACAACGATGCCACCACCGAGCCCACCGCCCAGTACGATGGGCACGCCAAGACGACTCCGGCAAGCCCCGGGTTCGGGAACGTCAGGACGCGAACCAAGACTGAGGGCGAAGACGTCAACGGTGACCGCGTCAAAGACATGGGCCGGCTTGCGGAAGGGACCACCGAAATGCGTGCGACGACCCATCCCCGTCACGGGCATCCTGACGAGTTTGCCTTGCGCCCATCAGCCGCAGCGCTGGCCACTGGCGCCAATCGGGTGGAACGGGACAGCAATGGAGACGGTTGGTTCGACGCGCGTGATACCCATGGCGTCCAGGATCTCAATGACACCTTCAAAATCCATCGCGGCAGTTCGCGCAATACCGACTCTGCTGGCTGCCAGACCATCGGCGGCGGCCGGTATGGCGACTTTATCGATACGGTACGGGCAACGCCCGGCCAAGATCGTTGGCAATACGTTCTGACGTCGGTCGCACCGGGGCAAACGCATGCGCTTGATCCACGCAGCCAGCTGGACCCAGCCAATGATCCGAGACACCCGCAGCATCGTGACCATGCCATGCAGCAGCAAATCAGTACACGACTCCAGGCGATGGGCGGCCAGTATGCCGAGCACGCAGATCACTACAGCCTGCTGATGCTTCACCAAGCCAAGGCCAACGGCATGACGCGCGTGGATCAGGTCGCCACCAGCAACGCCACCGGTGATCGCACCGCCGGCGAAACGCTCTTCCTTGTCCAGGGCCGAGCTGGCGACCCAGCGGCACTTCGTGTTGGCGTCAATGCTGCAGAGGTGCGGGGGACTCCCGTCGACACGAGTCTGCACTTGCTCCAGCAACAGACCCGGGAACAGGCCGTCCAGGCTCCCGCACATGCCAATCCCGTGCAGCAGCACGATGCGCCTGCAATGGGTGGCCGTTGACCATGGCAGTCAAAAGGCGCGTGCTTCCTGGTTCATTGATCCTCATTTTCCTGTGTGGGGCCTGTACCCAAGAGGGAAAGACGGAGATGTCGCCTTCCGTTGAGTCGCTGCCTGGATCTACGCCATCCTTACCGTCCGCCACGACGCAAACCACGCCGGGCGAAACAGGGCTACCACCGCTCCCAGAGTCCTCCGGGAGCTCCCACGAGGGCGGGACTTACGGCGCCTTACCCACTACCGCAAAGCAGGTGCTGGAAGACCTGGGCTGTCAAGTTAGCCACGCCAAGAAGGCTCAGATCTTCACCATTCCAGACGCAGGTGGCGGTCGCGACTTCATGGCCACCGATGAAAGCGGTCCAGAGTTCCATTACTGGATCCGTTCCTTCGGTGGAGCTGGCGACGCCAAGGGCTACCTGGTGCAACTGAACGGCTGCCCGGCCAGGACCGCTGGCATGCGCGCCTACGTTGCCAAAGGATTGTCCGCGCCTCAGGACGTGACCGCAACGCTCGCGACCAAGGTCGAGGGCGTCAGCCCCAAATACACCGACCAAGGTGCGAGCGAGCTGTTTGCGCTAACGCTCCAACTCGACAAAGTCCCCGTTGTCCGATGGGTCGCTGAAGCCGATCCGGAGCGCAGCATCGCTGAAGACGAGAGAACCTTCGACCACGGCAATTTCGTCCATGGCGGATTTCTGGTCTGGCAGCAGGATCATTTCGAAGTCCTGCAAAAGATCCCCGCCACCTTGTGGCCGTGCGATAGCAGCCAGCTATTTCAGTGCGAGGGCGATCCGTTTGTGGCGGGGCGTTGATGCTCCAGCACCCAGCCTAGCGCCGGGTCGGTCCACCACCGGAGCACAAGGTTCAGAGTCTGTGGTATCCCCACGTTTTTAGCTCAGCACCATCTGTTGATGCACTTGTTCTGGCAATGTGCGCGCTCCCTTGTCAGTCCCTCAGGTCGATTGCTCGCGTCAGATACCAGCAATCGCGCTTGCGCTCAAAGCGAAACGTATCCATCTCGTCCTCCGCTCCCAAGACAACCTTGCGGCCATTGTTGGCCGCCACGGTGATCGCCACTGGATAAGGCGTATGCGTCGCCGCGCCACTGGGCGGCTCCCCGGGAGCGATGCGATCGAAGACGCCCGCGTCCTTGAAATACCGATACTGAAACAGGTCCAGGCGCGCAGGCCCGGTTTGCCGGGAAACATGGGTGGGCGGGGACGAGGCAGTCTCGTCCTCAACGCGATGCGTGGGCACCTCATACTCCAGCGGATCCGCGGTGAATTCACTGCGCACCTTGCGATCGGCCGGATCAGCGTAGCGCTGCAAGAACGTACCGAAGTCCTGAGATGGACATATCGCGCGCGCGTCCGTGGCCGATGCAGCCGCGTGGGGCGAGGTGGTGCACCCTGCCGCCAGCGCACAGCCAAGCGCGATCGCCAAGTAGCCGCCTCTCATGCTGCGCACACCCTCATTCATCGCTCATCCTTGGCAAACCGTCAACGCCGTCGGGAGGGGTCCGCGACGGAGGTCGCGCGCCCGCTGACAGGTGCAATCTAACCCTTCCTGCAGGAAAAGCGACCCGAAGGCCGCTCTTTCCTGGTCTCGCCTCAACGCGGCATCACGCCCCGTCAGGATTCACTTTCTCCGGGTCAATCTCGTACTGCTTGATCGCGCCGGCCAACCCCTGGGTGGCAAGCCGGGCCGACTGACGGAGACTTGCGGCGCGATGCCAATGTAGTAACATAACTACATTGACGCGGGAGAGCCACGATGCGTATCCAGACCTTTACCAGCCGCCAGTACAACCAGGAGCCCGGTGCACTGAAGCGCGCTGTCGCCGATGGTCCCGTCTTTGTGACCAATCGCGACGTGGTCGAATTGGTCCTGCTTACCAAGCGCGACTACGACCGCCTCGTCGATGCCAAGCCCAAGCGCAAGCTGGGTGACGCGATGCGCATGCCTCAAGTGGCCGATATCGAGTTCGAGCCGGTGCGGTCGAATGTGGTGATGCGCGAAGTCGATCTGGGCTGATGTACCTGCTGGACACCAACGTCGTCTCCGAGATGCGCCGCAGCGGATCACCGAAGGTCGACCCGAACTTCCAGGGCTGGATCGACCAGGTCGATCTGGATCAGTGCTACCTGGCCGTCATCACGATCATGGAGATCGAGCGCGGGGTGATCAACCTGGAGCGCAAGGACCCGCGCCAGGGCAAGGTGCTGCGCCACTGGTTCGAGACGCGGATCCTGATGGAGTTCGAGGACCGCATCCTGCCGCTGGACCTTGAGGGCGCACGCGCCTGCGCCCGGATGCACGTCCCTCACAATCGGCCGGAAAACGACGCACAGCTTGCAGCCATCGCCGCTGTGAACGGATTGACAGTCGTGACGCGCAATACCAAGGATTTTGAAGACCTGGGCGTTGCCCTGATCAACCCCTGGGATCCGCTGGAGTAGTCAGCGCCGAATGGAACGCACCGGCGCTTTGCGTGAAGCGGCTACGACGGCCGCCTGATGGGCCGCGAAGACGATGGGTTGCGGTGTTGCCCTTACCTGCAGCAGCGCTGGCCGCAGCAGCAGGGATTGCCTGGCTGCCAAGGCGCAAGGCCGCCGAGGCTGCTTGCGGCTCGCCCGGGCGAAAAGCTCCCCCTCATCGGCCCTGCGGGCCACTTCTCCCCCACGGGCGGGGGAGAAGGAGCAGTCGGGCTCCACGCTAAAGGCGGGCAGCACGACAACGACGAGCTTCACGCAAACGACGGGTGCCACGCTGTGGGCCAGAAAAAAGCGGCCAGAAGGCCTTTTTTTTCGTCTCACCTCAACGGAGCATCAAGCCCCGTCCGGGTCCACCTTCTCCACGTCGATCTTGTACTGCTTGATCGCGCGGGCCACGTCCTTGCCGGTCATCTTGCCGTCCTTGGCCAGGGCGGCGATGGCGGCGTGGGCGATGTAGTAGCGGTCCACCTCGAAGAAGCGGCGCAGGTTGGCGCGGGTGTCGCTGCGGCCAAAGCCGTTGGTGCAAAGCACGGTGTCGTGGCCGAAGACGAACGCATAGATCTGGTCGAAAAAGGCACGTATGTCGGCAGTGGAGGCGATGGCCAGCTCTGGCGGCCTCCCCGCAACTGGGTGGGGCACGGCTAGCACGGGTGCGGCCCCGTGATTACGGCGGTCCTAACGCGCCGCGCGCCTTGTGGGTGCGCGACGCCCGCCCCTGGATGCACCAGCGAAGCTGCAAAACGCCGAGTCGCGCCTCACCCCAGCGCTCCATGTCACGCGCGAGCTGTTTCTGTGAGCCTTCCGCAATTTCCCGGAAGCTAGTGGAGATGGCCGATATCAGCGCACCAGCACCCTGGGGAAAGGGCGCACGTCACGCGCCAGGAATCTGTTCTGGCGTCCAATGCTGTAGCAACTGAGATGGAAGTCCCAGCGCCGCACTGCGACTGCACGACATTCTTCCACTCTCCCCATGGAAGGAGTAAGGCATGAAGAGTTTTTATGCATTGGGTGTGTTGGCGCTTGCGTATTCAATGCAAGCATCTGCCGCTGGACGGCTCGCCATCAGTCTCGCTGAAGTTCCAGCCTCCCAGCGTTCGGCGCCCATGAGCTCCGGAGTATTGCGATTGGCTTTGGCCAATAGCGGCGACGAAAACATTCTTGTCGACCAGAAAGCGCTTCCGATCCCCTTATCGAATGGCCGCCTGATCAACGACGCACTAAGAATCGTTGATGACAGCGGGGTCGAAGCGAAATACAAGGGCATGTTTGTAAGTTTCGCTTATGAAGGTGCCAGCGAGAAAGAAATCAAGGCGGGCGACTCAATCAATTACCGGGTGGATCTGCCGTCCAACTACCATCTTGAGCCAGGCAAGCACTACACGGTCTCGCTTCGATTCGGAGCGTATTACCGTCAGAAGGATGGACCTTCCGCATCAGCAAATAAGAGCCTGCACTCGTCAGAGGTCCTGGTTCGTCCCGTGGAAATCTGGATAGATCCGCGCAGTTCGTCCTCAACCCAAAGCGCCATTGATCAGCCCAGGGCCACGGCGGCAGTGTGTACTGCAGCAGAGCAAAGTGCTTTCGCCAATGCAAAGTCAGTTGCGACGTCAACCGCACTCATGGGTGCTGCCGCATTGTCCAACATGTACCACACGGTGAACGATGTCACGACGTTCCCTTATAACGCCAGGTACTGGAAGTGGTTTGGGGCACATGTGAGTCCCGTGCCTAACCCTGGCGATTCGAACGACAACTATGTCGATCAAGGCGTCATAACTGCTTGGTTCCGCATCTCTGATGACACATCGCAGGGACCACGCCCAGCCGTGACGCTGGCTTGTGGAGATTGCCCGCAAGAGCTGATCGACCGCGGCGCAATTGCTTTCACTTACAAGGAAGAACTTTACGTCATCCACACATGCCCCGCTTTTTTTGATGACGGATCTGGCAATCCTCAGGCCCTCTTCCCGGAAGGAAATCCCGACTATGTCTCGCTGGTGAAAACACTGCTTCACGAGGTGACGCACTTCGCCGACGAGCACTGGGACGGCACGATCGACGTGGCGATCAACGGCAACGACATCTACGATTACGGCGAGGCGCAGTTCCTCTCCTCCTCTGATCGCACCAATGCAGTTCGCAACGCGAGCAACTATGGGTTCTACTTCATCAATTACGACGGCGATTGACTGGATCCCGCTGAGGCTACCCGTGTGGCAGCAACGGCCGCCTCGCTCGCATCCCTCTCCCGTGCTGACTGAGCGACGGGATCTTTCCTGGGGATTCGCCCTACCTCCGCAACAACTCACGACGAGGCCTACGGGCTTTGCAGCGGTGACTTGGGAGGTAGTGACCTCAGCAGGGGAAGAGATAAAAAGGGCGGCCAATGGCCGCCCTCTTCATATTCCGTCAATCTAACGCGGCATCAAGCCCCGTCCGGATTCACCTTCTCCACGTCGATCTTGTACTGCTTGATCGCGCGGGCCACGTCCTTGCCGGTCATCTTGCCGTCCTTGGCCAGGGCGGCGATGGCGGCATGGGCGATGTAGTAGCGGTCCACCTCGAAGAAGCGGCGCAGGTTGGCGCGGGTGTCGCTGCGGCCAAAGCCGTCGGTGCCCAGCACGGTGTAGTTGGTGGTGGGGACGAAGGCGCGGATCTGGTCGCTGAAGGCGCGCACATAGTCGGTGGCGGCGATCACCGGGCCCTGGCGGCCTTCCAGCTGCTCGGTCACGTAGGCCTTGCGCGGGGTCTTGGCCTCCGGGTTCATGCGGTTCCAGCGCTCGGCGTCGAAGCCGTCACGGCGCAGCTCGTTGAAGCTGGGGCAGGACCAGATGTCGGCGGTGACGCCGAAGTCCTTGTCCAGCAGCTCGGCCGCGGCGATGGCCTCGCGCAGGATGGTGCCTGAGCCCAGCAGCTGCACGCGCAGCTCGCCCTTCTTGGGCTTGCCGGCGTCGGTGAGCAGGTACATGCCCTTGAGGATCCCCTCCTCCGCACCGGCCGGCATCTCCGGGTGTGCGTAGTTCTCGTTCATCAGGGTCAGGTAGTAGTACTCGTCCTTCTGCTCTTCCATCATCGACTTCATGCCGTGCTGGAGGATGACGGTGACCTCGTAGCCGAAGGTCGGGTCGTAGCTGCGCACGTTGGGGATGGAGCCGGCGATGACCTGGCTGAAGCCGTCCTCGTGCTGCAGGCCTTCACCGTTGAGCGTGGTGCGCCCGGCGGTGCCGCCCAGCAGGAAGCCGCGGGTGCGCATGTCGGCGGCCTGCCAGGCGATGTCGCCCACGCGCTGGAAGCCGAACATCGAGTAGTAGATGTAGAACGGCAGCATCGGCACGTTGGACACCGAGTAGCTGGTGCCGGCGGCCAGCCAGGAGGAGATGGCGCCCGGCTCGCTGATGCCCTGCTGCAGCACCTGGCCGGACTGATCCTCGCGGTAGTACATCAGCTGGTCGGCATCGACCGGCTTGTACTTCTGCCCGAACGGGGCATAGATGCCGATCTGGCGGAACATGCCCTCCATGCCGAAGGTGCGGGCCTCGTCGGCCACGATGGGCACGATGCGCGGGCCCAGCTCCTTGTCGCGCAGGGCGATGTTGAGCGTCTGCACGAAGGCCATGGTGGTCGAGTAGCTGCGCTCACCGCTGGCCTTGAGCAGCCGCTCGTACTTGTCCAGGCCGGGCACGGTGAAGGACTTGTCGGCCTTACGGCGGCGCTGCGGCAGGTAGCCGCCCAGGGCCTCGCGGCGCGACTTGAGGTACTGCACCTCAGGCGAGTCCGGGCCGGGGTGGTAGAAGGGCACCTGCTCGGCTTCTTCCAGCTGCTTGTCGCTCAGCGGGATGTTGAAGCGGTCGCGGAAGGTGCGCACCGCGTCGTCGTCGAGCTTCTTGGTCTGGTGGGTCGGGTTGAGCGACTCGCCGGCCGAGCCCATGCCGTAGCCCTTGACCGTCTTGGCCAGGATCACGGTGGGCATGCCCTGGGTCTTCACCGCCGCGTCGTAGGCCGCGTAGACCTTGTGCGGGTCGTGGCCGCCGCGGTTGAGGCGCCAGATGTCGTCATCGGACAGGTTGGCGACCATGGCGGCGGTCTCCGGGTACTTGCCGAAGAAATTCGCACGCGTGTAGGCGCCGCCGAAGGCCTTGCAGTTCTGGTACTCGCCGTCGACGGTTTCCATCATCAGCTTGCGCAGCACGCCGTCGGTGTCGCGGGCCAGGAGCGGATCCCAGTACGAGCCCCACAGCAGCTTGATGACGTTCCAGCCGCCGCCGCGGAACACGCCTTCCAGCTCCTGGATGATCTTGCCGTTGCCGCGCACCGGGCCGTCCAGGCGCTGCAGGTTGCAGTTGACCACGAAGATCAGGTTGTCCAGGCCTTCGCGGCCGGCCAGGGCGATGGCGCCCAAGGTCTCGGGCTCGTCGGACTCGCCGTCGCCGATGAAGCACCACACCTTCCGGTCGGACTTCTCGATCAGGCCGCGGTTTTCCAGGTACTTCATGAACTGCGCCTGGTAGATGGCGCTCAGCGGGCCCAGGCCCATCGACACGGTGGGGGTCTGCCAGAAGTCCGGCATCAGCCACGGGTGCGGGTAGGAGGAGATGCCCTGGCCGTCGACTTCCATGCGGAAGTGATCCAGCTGCTTCTCGCTGATGCGGCCCTCGAGGAAGGCGCGGGCGTAGATGCCCGGTGCGCTGTGGCCCTGGATGTAGAGCAGGTCGCCCGGGTGGTTGTCCGAGGGCGCGCGCCAGAAGTGGTTGAAGCCCACGTCGTAGAGCGTGGCGGCCGAGGCGAAGGAGGCGATGTGTCCGCCCAGGTCACCCGGCTTGCGGTTGGCGCGCACCACGGTGGCCATGGCGTTCCAACGGATGATGGAGCGGATCTTCCACTCCATCGCGCTGTCGCCGGGGCTCTTGGCCTCCAGGGCCGGGGCGATGGTGTTGACGTACTCGGTGGTGGGCGAGAACGGCAGGTAGGCGCCGGAGCGGCGGGTCAGCTCGACCATGTCCTCCAGCAGCTGATGCGCCCGCAGCGGCCCTTCGGCATCGATGACCGCCTTGAGCGATTCCATCCATTCCTGGGTCTCTGCCGGGTCCGGATCGCTGAGCAGCATCTCGTTCAACCAGTTCATTGCCATCTCCTCGCCTGTGAGCCGCGACGCGATCGCGGCATCTGATATCTGTCTGAGCCGGTGATTGTAAGCCAGGCCAGGGGCCGGCGTCGGTTCGACCATTGAGGGAGGCCGCAAACGGGGGTTTTCGTGACGAAATTTCGTCTTTCGCCTGGCCGAAGCCTTGCAGTTGTGAGGATTTCGTATGACGAAGAAATGTCATGTGCCGATCAGCAGCTGTATTTCGCTATATCTTTTCTCAGAACTTCGATATATCTTTTCCGGCGCCGGCACGCGGCGGCCCATGGATGGCGGCCGACGCGGCGCCTGCGGCCTGCCCGGCCACCGCACCCCGCCATGGCCGCGTGCAGCGCGAGCCGCCAGGTGGACCAGGCCGCCGGTCTGGCCCGGCACTACTGAATCTCCAGGAGTTCCCATGCATCCCCATGCACGACATCGCGGCCGCAGACACCATCACGGCGAGGGCCCGCACCCGGGGCGCGGGCATCGAGAGGGCCACGGGCATCGCAGCCGCGCCGATGGCGTGGGCCGGCCCGACGAGGCCTCGTCGGACACAGATACGCGCGCCGGTCATCGCGACCCGGCGCACGAGGAAGGCCGCGGCCATGGCCGGCGTGGCGGACACCGGGGCGAACGCGGCGAGCGCCAGCGCACGCCCCGGATGCTGGCCCACGGCGACCTGCGCCTGCTGCTGCTGGGTCTGCTGGAGGCGCAGCCACGCCATGGCTACGAGCTGATCCAGCTGATCGGCGAGATGTTCCTGGGCCAGTACACGCCCTCGGCCGGGGCGATGTATCCGGCGCTGGCCCAGCTGCAGGCCGATGGCCTGGTCACCAGCAGCGAGGACGGTGCGCGGCGCCTGCACACGCTGACCGACGCCGGCCACGCCTTCGCCCGGGCCCACGCCGATACGCTGGCCAATGCGCGCATGCGCACCGAGCGCAGCGCGCGGATGCTGGTCAAGGCCGGCCTGCCCGCCCCGGTGCGCAGCGGCATGAGCGCGATCAAGCGCGCCCTGATCAGCCACCACGCGCACTGGACGCCGGAGGCGGGCGAACGCGTTGCGCAGATTCTGCTGCAGGCGGCCGCCGACATCGCCAGGGTGCCGCATGACTGAGGCCGTCGGCGCCGAGGTGCTCCAGGCCACCGGCCTGCGCATGACCGCGCCACGGCGCGCGTTGCTGGCGCTGCTGGTCCAGCAGCCGGTGCCGTGCGATGCCATCTCGCTGCATCACCAGCTGCGCGCGCAGGGACACCGCGTCAGCCTGGGAACCGTCTATCGCGTGCTGCATGTGCTGGAGCAACAGCACCTCGCCGTCGCGATCGCGAGCCCGCATGGCCGCACGTCGTGGCGCCTGTGCCAGCCAGCCCCTTCCACGCCCGGGGACGAGGCCGCCACCAGCCACTGGCTGCGCGCGCTCGCCGCCGACCTGGGCTATCGCCTGGTGCCGATTCACTGAACCGGCACCGGCTTTCCCTTCGATTGTTTGGAGCTTGCTTCCCATGACATTGCACGAGAGCCACAGGCTCAGCCACCCGGTCGTCTTCCGCCAGCTGCAGGTGCTGGAGGTCCACGACCTGACCCCGCACATGCGCCGCATCGTGGTCGGTGGGCCGGCGTTGGCCGGCTTCCACAGCGCCGCGCCGGACGACCACATCAAGGTGTTCTTCCCCAATCCGGACGGCGAGTTCGTCACCCCCACGCTGGGTGCGCACGGGCTGGAGTATCCCGCCGGCAAGGTCGCCTCGCCCATGCGCGACTACACCCCGCGCCTGCACGACGCGGCCGCCGGCACGCTGGCGATCGACTTCGTCCTGCACGGCGATGGCCCGGCCGCGAGCTGGGCAGCGGCCGCGCAGCCCGGCGCTGCGCTGGCGCTGGGCGGACCACGTGGATCGTTCATGGTGGCCGAGGACTTCGACCACTATGTGCTGATCGGTGACGAAACCGCATTGCCGGCCATCGGCCGCTGGCTGGGCGAGATGCCGGCCGGGCGCAAGGTCACCGCGGTGATCGAGATCCCCGAGGACGCCGACCGCCAGGCCCTGCTCACGCGGGCCGATGCGGACATCCGCTGGCTGCCGCGCAACGGCGTGCCGGCGCAGCGCAGCGAACTGCTGGAACAGATGCTGGACGATCTGGCACCGCAGGGCGATGCGTTCTGGTGGATCGCCTGCGAGTCGCGTCGTGCGCGGATGATGCGCAAGTTCCTGGAGGGGCACCGGGCGGTGCCGAAGGGGTGGATCCGCTCGACCGGGTACTGGAAGCACGCCGACAGCGTGGAGGATGAGGATTGATCAGACCGGGCGGCTGAGAGGCCGCCGGGCTCCTACTTATCGGCGGCGCCGACCGCACGATTGCTCCGCAGTAAAAGCAAGGGCTTTCGCGCCTACGGGCGCGACCTTCTTTTGTCGCGGCAAAAGAAGGCAAAACCGCTACTCGCCGGACACTCGCCGCCGCTACGCGGCGGTCCCCTGCGCTTCTCGAAAGTCGGGGCACGTCGCCCAAACTCGCTGCGCTCAAACAGGGCGACTCTTCGGCCCTGACTTCCTGCGATGCTCGGCTCGCTTTACGGCTCAGACAGGGAAAGCTGCAAGCAACGGCAACGGCAACGGCAACGGCAACGGCAACGGCAACGGCAACAGGTTAGCCCGCGTGGTTAGGGAACAGGTGCTTGGCAGTTGTGCACTTCGACCCGACATTCCCGAACAAGTGACTCTGCTTCTTCTTTTGCTTCTGCCTTCCATCCCCGTAAGGCACGGCGAAGGGAGGAGGACAAGACCCGAAGGGCGCCACGCATGGATGCACGGCGTTTTTTGAAGAGGCATGGATGTCCCTTCCAAACATCCCTTGGCCCGTAGCGGACCCGCGAAGCGGGCGTGCCGCCCCGGGGGTGTTGACCAGACATGCGTCTGTTGAAAAGCGTCTGTTTGCCCAGCGTTCTTTGCACGAGCACAGCAAGTGGGTCGCACGACGAAGTCGTGCGAAAGCTGTTGCCTTAAGGCAATCAACCCATCGCAGCAGAACAATTACTGCTTCGCATAAGCCTGCATCGCACCCGCACAATCCTTGACCTGCTGATAGCGAAACGCTTCTGGCTGCCAGCCTTTCGGATAGCGCCTGTACTGCGTCTCGACGGTCGCGACATAGTCGCCACCGCCCTTCGCTTGGCCGCAGGTCACCAGCGTCGCGATGTCATCCGCACCATCAGGCAAGCGGCCTGGCAAGACTGCGGGCGCATCCACCGCCGCACCTGTCCGATGCACATCGAATCGCACCATCAAGACCGAATACGCGCCCGATTGAAGGCGCTTGGACTGCAACTCCGGCGTGCCGCTGTCCCCGCCCATGCGCATCTTCGGATCGCTCAACATCGGCTTGAACATCTGCAGATACGGCCCTGCGTCATCGTCCGCATAGATCACCGATTCCGTCCGTTGCGATTCGGCCGACGCCACCGACACCACCAGCAAGCTCATCACGCCCCACGCGAAGGGCTTCAAACGCAGACGCATCATCTCGGACTCCTTCCCTGATCGACACACGAGCGCAAAGCCTGCACCCGCTGCGCAACAACGCCGCATCTAAAGCCTTCAATTGCGCAACCTGTCACGCGATCACCGGCTTCACCGCACGCGGCAGGGGGCCTGGGGCTGCGTGGTCGCGCCGGTGAGCGCGTTGAAGGCGGCATGGCCCATGGCCGCGTAGCCGCGGTCGTTGGGGTGCACGCCTTCGTCGGCTACGCACACCGTCGCGATGCCCTGGGGCACCGGGGCGCCCGGCGGCGGGGTCGGCGTGTCGTAGGGACCTTCGACCGCATCGGCGAAATCCACCACGCCATCGAACACGCCGGAATCCTTGAGCCAGGCGTTGACCTGCACGCGCGCGGCATCGCGGCGCGGCGAGTACCAGTTGGGATCGTCGGAGAACGGCAGCACCGTGCCGGCCCAGATCCGGATCCCGTGCTGGTGCGCGACGTCGGCCAGCAGGCGGAAGCTGGCGATCAGTTCGCGTGGCTGCGCACCGGCCGTGAGCAGGGCGGTATCGGGGCCGCGGTTGACGTCGTTGGCGCCGAACAGCACCACGATGTCGGTGACGCCGGGACGGTCGATCACATCGCGGTAGTAGCGCTTGAGGCCGGCGATGCCAGAAGCCGGTTCACCGACCTGGTCGAAGGCCAGCTCGTCGGCGCTGATGCCCATGTTGGCCACGGCCAGTCCGCCCGCGCCGGGCGCGTTGCCCAGCGTGGCCAGCACGGCCGGCCATGGCGTATCCGGCCGGGTGGCCTGGTAGCCATCGGTGATGGAATCGCCGAAGGCCACCACGCTGCGCGTGCCGGGCTTGGCCGCCACTTCCACCGCGGTCAGGGCGTAGACGTGGTCACCCGGCCAGGGGCTGAGGCCCTGGGCGGGCGTGCGGCCTTCCAGATCGACGGCATCCACCGCATCCCCCTGCACGGCCCAGGTCACCCGTCCCTGCTCCAGCGGATGGGCATCGGCCAAAGCCGCCGGAGCCTTGAAGTACAGGCTCACGCTCAGCGGCGCCAGCGCGGGGGCGTCGAAGGCCACTGGATCGCTCAGCAGTTCGCCCCCGGCCGGCACCAGTGCCCGGGGCTTGCCGTCGAAGGTCAGGCGCACGCTGCTGCCCGGCACGACGGCCGCGCCCTGCGCCGCCCGCGCGATGCTGGCCGCGTCCACCTCGAGCGGCGTGGTCCCGAACACATTGGACAGCCGCACGCGTAGCTGGCTGCCGCCCAGGCTCAGGCGTACGCGCTGGCGCACGGTGACCTGGCGCACGGTGGGCACCCGATGGAGCGGATCACCGCCCGTGTCGCGCTGCTGCTGATGCCCGGCATCGCGCGGCACGCTGACCTGTGCGGTCATCGCCTGCCCCCAGGACACCACCCAGTGCCCGTCCGGGCCGGCCAGCGCCGGCGCGCTGGTACACAGCAACGCGCTGGCGACCATCAGCAGGATCATCATGGTTGCCCCGCGGCGAGCGTCGGTGAGCGAATTCATGTGGACTCCAGGGCGCCATGCCAGCGCGGAAATGCAGTGATGCGCAGCTTGGCCGCGCCATAGGGGATGAGGGTCAATGGCACGGCCGGCTCATCGCTGGCCGGGTTTGGGTGGGAGGGCACGGGCTCGGCCGCGCCTTCCATCGCCACCCACGCCGGCACCGGGCGGCCTTGGACCTGCAGGCGCACCGGCGCGGATTGCGCGGCGAACGGCATCGGCCCGATCGGGTGCTCGCTGAGCCGAGGCGCGGTGCCGGTGATGGCGTAGTTCCAGCGCGTGGTCGGATACACCTGCCAGTCGGTGGTCAGGCCGCGTTTGCGCCAGGGCACCCAGGCCGCCCCGATGGGCAGCGAGAACACCAGCGCGCCGCGCGAGAAGGTCACCGCATCGTTCGGCCCGGTTTCGGCGATGACCTGTGCGTTGAACTGCAGCTCCACCACATCGCCAGCCTTCCACGTGCGCGCGATGCGGGTGAAGCCGTCCCTGGCCGTGACCGCTTCGCCATTGACCAGCACGCGCGTGGCCTTCGACCAGCCGGGAATGCGCAGGTGCAACGGGAAGGCCGTGGGTGACTCGGGCCGGACGACGATGCGCACGCGATCGCGGAACGGATAGTCGGTGACCTGTTCCAGTTCCACTGCCGTGGCGCCGATGCGCGTGGCGATGCGGCACGGCACGTATACCATCGCCGCCAGGCCGCCATCGTCGCTGGCCATCCACGCCGCGGCGGTCAGCTTGGGCCAGCCCTGGTGGAAGTTGGCCGTGCAGCAGCCGAAATGCGGTTCGAGGCCGAACAGGTTCGCCTCCGGCCCGTTGGTTGTCCACGGCGTGCGGTGCAGGCTGCATTCGACCTGGTTGGGCTGCTGGTCGTACTGGTGCGCCCACATGTCGTCGGTGAAGGTGCCGGGCAACGCATTGAAGGCGATGCGCTCCAGCCGATCGCCGAGTGCGGCATCGCCGGTGATCGCCAACGCAAGCTCCAGCGAGTACATCGTCTCGACCACGGTGCACAGCTCCACGCCCTGCGAGGGGCTGCGCCCGGCCAGGTGTTCGTCGCAGGAGAACATGCCGTTGGGCAGGCCGTGGTACCGATCCAGCATCGCCAGCTGGTGGTGGACGGCGGCGCGGTCGGCCACGCTGCCTGACACCAGCGACCAGACCGGCGAAGCCTTGAGCGCCTGCCCGTTGTTGACGCCATGGACTTGCAGGCCGAGGTCTTCCATGAACACGTCGTCGCCGTGTGCGTGCGCCTTGAGGCTGGCCGGATCGACCTTCTCCTTGAACGGGAAGTCGGCGAACATCGCCTGCCAGTCGTAGCCCTGCGCCTTGAGCAGCCTGGCCAGTTCCAGCAGCTTGGGATCCTGCGTGCGCGCATGCAGCCACAGCACGCTGACCACCTCGTCCTGCCAGCGCATGCGGCCCCAGTCGCGCAGCGGCCGTGTCGGCAGCGCCTGCAGCTGGTGGTGGAAGTAGCGCGTCATGAACGGCACCACGCGCGCATCGCCGCTGAGTTCCTGGTACTGGGTGAGCACCTTGAGCATGACCATGCGCGGCCACCAGTCATCGTTGCTGCGCGGGCCGAACATGCCATTGCCCCAGTCGCTCTGCAGGGTCCAGTCGATGAAGCGCTGTGCCTTGGCCTTCAGTTCCGGCGCGTCGAGCTGCCAGGCCAGGGGCAGCAGGCCATCGACGAAGTACGGACCGCGCTCCCATGACTCACCCGTGCCACCGAGCCAGCCGCTGTCCGGGCCGACATCGGGCCAGGTTTCGTCCAGGTGCCCGCCCAGGCCGGCGGCCTGGATCTCCAGCTGGCGACGCAGCCAGCCGGCAGGCTTGATCGCGCCGGTGGGCAGCAGTTGGAAGGGTTGCGGTGCCAGCGGCGCCACGGGAAACCACGTCGCCGATGCCGCGTCCGGCACGGCTGCATCGGACGCGGCTGCGCCCAGTGGCAGGCCCGCCGCGACGCCGCCGATGGCGGCAACGCGTAACCACTGCCGTCGGCTTGGGGACACAGGATCGTGCTGCATGGAATCGAAGCCTCCACGTCATGCCCGCCTCGCGCGGCGCGGAGCCATCCTACCCTGGATCGTGCCGACTTGTCCGACAATATGACAGACGCGTCCCTGCGCCTGGGCAGACCACGCCGGGTTACAGGTCGACCGAGAACTCGATCTGTGCCGAACGCCCGTAGGCGTTGTAGATGCCGGTGTCGTAGAACGGCCACCCGCCATTGGTGACATCGACCGGCGGGCGCTTGTTGGTCAGGTTGTTGACCGAGAGCATCACGCCGAAGGTGTCATTGAAGCGGTAGGTCACGCTGCCGTTGTAGGTCGTCCACGGCCCGATGTTGCGATCGTCACCTGCCTGGTTCCAGGTCGGCGCATTGCGCAGGCCGTAGAGCGTGGCGCCGAGCGGGCCGCGATACCAGCTGAGCGTGGCGCTGGTGCGATCGTGCAGCTCGTTGGAGTTGGCGCAGCACAGCTGGTCGTAGGTGGGGTCGCCTTCCTTGTACTGGGTCTCGTGGGTCAGCGCGCGGTAATGGCCGACCTGGACGTCGAAGTTGCCCAGGGTGTCCATGCGCCACTTGTATCCGATATTGGCCTGCAGGCCGGTCTGCGTCTGCTTGGACAGGTTGATCGGATAGGTCTGGACCTCATTGATGCCGTTGGGGTTGACCGGGTCGTTGGCCGGCTTGCGCGAGACCTGGCCGAGCACGTCCTGGCAGGTCGGCGAATTGACGTCATAGGCGGTGGCGCCGTTTTCGGACACGCCCAGGCGGCAATTGGCTTCCAGGTCCAGGATGTCGCCCTGGCCGAGCAGGTTCACCTCGTCGTCGATCTCGATGTGGTTGTAGTCCACCGACAGCGTCAGCGCGTTGTCCAGCGTCGACCACACCGCGCCATAGGTGAAGGTCTTGGCAGTGATGTCCTTGAGGTTGCGGTTGCCGGAGCTCACCGAACGGATGGAGCTGTCCGATTGCGCGCAGGCGTCGTAGTTGTCGGAGGTATAGCCGGCCTGGCGGCAGAGGTAGTAATCGGTGGCCGTGGTGAAGCCGCTGGACTCGGACGAGTACAGGTAATACATGTCCGGCGAACGGAACGCGGTGGCGTAGCTGCCGCGCAGCAGCAGGGTGTCGATGGGGCGGAACTCCAGGCCCACCTTGTAGGTGAACTTGCCGTTGCCGCCGCCGCCCTGCAGCGAATACTTGTCGTAGCGACCGGAGAGGTTGGCGTTGAAGGTGCTGGTCACCGGCACCTGGAACTCCATGCCCGCCGCGTACAGGTCACGCTGGCCCTGGGCGACCGTGGCCCCGCCGTTGCCGCGGAAGATGTTCTCCGAGTTGGGCGCCGAGGAGCGGTTGTTGAAGTACTCGCGCTGGCCCTGGACGATCGCGGCGAAGCCGACCGGGCCCGCCGGCAGTTCAAACAGCGAGGTGTTGGTCAGCGTGGCGGTCTCGGACTGGGTCCAGGCCGCGGACTTGGCCCGATTGGTGCCACTCCAGGCGTAGTACTGCTCGGCGGTGATCGGCTGGTACAGCAGGTCCTCGTTGGGCGCGAACACCGGATAGCCGTTCATCTCGCCCAGCTGCGGCCCCAGGTAGTAATCGTCCACGCCGTTGAACTTGAGGAAGTCGGTCGCCTTGCGGATGGCGCTGGTGCCGGAGCGATTGATGTAGATGTCGTAGTCGAAGCCGGTATCGCCCAGCGGGCCGCGCACGCCGGTGGCGATGTTGTAGCTGCGGGTGAACACGCGCTGGTCCTTGGACTTCAGGCCGACCTCCTCGGGCGCGAAGATGCGCTGCCAGCTCTCGTAGGTCCCGGTGGTCTGGTTGTAGAAGTCCTGGTTCCAGAACGGGCTGCCGCCGGTGTAAGTCGGGCGGCCATAGCTGAGCAGGATGTCGGTGTACCACTCGGTCTCCGGCGTCAGGTGGTAGCGCGCGAACAGGCTGCCGTTGACGTTCTCGGACTTGTTGAGCAGTGAGGCGGTCCCGACGTTGGCCAGGCTGCCGCAGTAGCTGCCGTTGCTGCCGTCAGAGCGCGTGGCGTACTGGGTGGTGCCGCCGTAGAGGTATTCCAGTGGCGCGCATGCGGCGGTGCCGGGATCGATGTAACGCGAAGCCCCCGCGGTGATGTCGCGCCGCAGGAAGGTGCGCGAGGGATCGACCACCTTGCCGGTGTGCGCATCGGCGGCGCTGTCCAGGTAGCTGCGATCGAATCCGTAGATCGGCTTCTGCTTGTCGTACTGCAGCCCGAAGCTCAGGTCCAGGTCACCGACCGAGGTGCCGGTACTGAACTCGAAGCGCTGGTTGGCGCCGCCGCCGTCGCTGTAACCGCCGGCGCGGTACTTGAAGTGGGTACCTTCGACGTGATCTTTCAGGATGATGTTGACCACGCCGGCGATGGCCGAAGAGCCATACACCGAAGACTGGCCGCCGGTCAGCACATCCACGCGCTCGACCATGCCCATGGGGATGTTGGCGATGTCCACGATCGAGGTGTTGCCGTTGTAGGCCAGCGGATAGCTGCTCATCGGGCGGCCGTTGAGCAGGGTCAGCGTGTAGCTGGGGTCCAGGCCGAACAGGCTGATGGTCTTGGCGCCGGGCGTGTAGTTGCCGGTGCCCTGCGAGTCCTGCACCGAGCCGTTGGACTGGGGCAGCGAGCGCAGCGCGTCGAACACGTTGGTGAAGCCCTGCTTCTCCATGTCCGCCGCGGTCACGCTGGTGATCGGCGAGGGGCCTTCGATCTGCGCCCGGGGGATCAGCGAGCCGGTGACCTTGACCGCATCGAGCTCGGCGGCCTTCTGCCTGCCTGCGCCTGACGCGGCGGCGGGGGTCTGCGCGTCCTGGGGCGTGTCCTCCTGCGCGTGCGCAATGCACGGCAGCAGGGCGGTGGAAATCATCAGCGACAACAGTCTCAACTTCATCCGGGTCTCTCCATCGAGGTGCAAGGAACCGCGCCCGCCGGCCGCGGGGGCGGCGGGCGGCACGGCTGGACACTGCAGGCATTTCCCCAGCCCTGTTGCGGGCAGCGCTCGGCCCGGCGTCGTGCACTGGCGGTGGCTGCCATGGCGCAAGACGCAGGAACGGCGGCCCGGACACCGCACTCTCGAGGACCGGGCAAGTCGCGCCGATTGCTTTCTAAATCGTTTAAATGAAGTATGTCAACGGGATGACGATAAGTTGTTCTGACAACTTAATTTCGACCACTCTGTCACTTTAAAAGGAATCAAAACGTGGGCAAGATGCCCCAAATCCCCGCCGCGGATTGCCATGCGCGTGAAAGTTCTGCACGATCGGCTGATCGCTTCAAACGATTCAGGGGCTCATGACCGATTCCAACCAGCGCCGTCGGCGCGTCACGCTGGCCGACATTGCCCGCGCCTGCGGGGTGTCCTCGGCCACGGTCTCCCTGGTGCTCAGCGGCAACCCGGCCGTGGCGGCCAAGACCCGTCGGCTGGTGGAAACCGAGCTGCGCCGCCAAGGCTATGTCTACAACCGCAGCGCCGCCAACCTGCGCCGCAAGGTGTCCACGAGCGTCGCCCTGGTGATCAATGACCTGTCCAATCCGTTCGTGGCCGAGTTCGCGTCCGGCGTGGACGAGGCGCTGGCCGAGGCCGGCTGCGTGATGCTGCTTGGCAGCTCGGGCGAATCGATCGAGCGCCAGCGCGCCGTGCTGTCCTCGCTGCTGGAACACAACCCGGCCGGCGTGATCCTGACTCCGGCCGAGGGCACCAGCGTGGCCGACCTGAGCCCGGTGGTCGGCCTGCACACGCCGCTGCTGCTGTTCAACCGCCAGGTGCCCCAGTCGCGCTGGGACTACCTGGGTGCCGACAACGTGGCCGGTGCGCGCATGGCCACCGAACACCTGCTGGCGCAGGGGCATACGCGCATCGCCTTCTTCGGCGGGCATCGCGATTCCAGCTCCTGCCGACAGCGCCTGGAGGGTTACACCGCCGCGCTCAAGGCCGCGGGCATCACCCCCGAGCCGCGCTGGATCGTCGAGTGCGCGCCGACTCGCCTGCAGGCGGCCACGGCCACCGCGGCGCTGTTCGCACGCGATCCCGCGCCGACCGCGGCGGTGACCTACAACGACGCGGTGGCGCTGGGCCTGATGATGGGCCTGCGCGCGCGCAACATCGCGCCTGGTCGCGAGTTCGCCCTGACCGGCTTCGACGACATTCCCGAGGCCGCCGCCACGGTGCCGGCACTGACCACGCTGGCCACCGCGCCCCGCGCGTTGGGTCGCCAGGCCGTGGGCATGGTGATGGCCAGCCGTCCGGTCGATGCCAAGCCCCGCAATACCATCGCGCCGGTGCAATTGGTGCCGCGCGAGAGTTCGCTCAGTTTCACCCGCACGCTGGAGTCCCCCACGCCGGCCAAGCCCACCAAGGCCCGCGCCACGCGCGGCAGCCGTCCCGGAGGATCGACCGCTTGACCCAGATCACACACACGCCGCGCTTGCTGCGCGGCTCGCTGGCGTGCGCCATCGCGCTCGTCCTTGGCTCCCCCGCTGCCCTGGCGGCCGACTTCCGGAGTTCGTTCGAGCCCGGGCAACCCGCTCCACAGTCCGCCAGCGGCGGGCCGTCGGTAAAGGTGGGCAATGGACCCCAAGCGCCCTACGCGGCCAAGGCCAAGGTCGGCTACAGCGGCCTGCACGCGCTGGCCTACGACGGCAGCGCCGGGCGCACGACGCTGTTCAAGGTCGACGCCACCATCGATGCGGACACCACGCTGTCCTGGCTGGTGCTGCCGGAGATCGTCAACGGCGACACGGTGTCCAGCACCTATGTTTCGCTGGATGCGGTGCTGGAGGACGGCACCCGCGTGTCGGCCACGCCGGCACTGGACCAGTACGGTTTCGGCGTGGGTGCGCAGGCGCAGGGCGACTCCAAGTCGCTCTACCCACAGCAGTGGGCGCGCAAGACCGTGCGCCTGGGCGAGGTGCCCGCCTTGCGCGGCAAGCGCGTGGTGGCGATCGAACTTGAAACCGCCGCGCCGGCCGGCAAGACCGCGCGTGGCTGGATCGACGATGTGGCCCTGGGCGAGATGGCCCCGGTCGCACACCAGGCGCCGACCGACTGGGTGCTGACCACGCGCGGCACCCAGGCCAACAGCACGTTCTCGCGCGGCAATAACTTCCCGGCCACGGCGGTGCCACACGGCTTCAATTTCTGGACGCCGATGACCGACGCCAGCTCGCTGTCCTGGCTGTACAGCTGGAACGAGCAGAACGACGCCGACAACCAGCCGCGTCTGCAGGCCTTCGGCCTGAGCCACGAGCCCAGCCCGTGGATGGGCGACCGGCAGACCTTCCAGGTCATGCCCTCGCTCGATTCCGGCGTGCCGCAGGCCGATCGGGACAAGCGCGCCCTGGCGTTCTCGCATGCCGACGAACTGGCCCGCCCGCAGGAATACCGGGTGCGTTTCGCCAACGGCATCACCACCGCGCTGGCCCCGACCGACCACGCGGCGGTGTTCCAGTTCGCGTTTCCCGACCACGGCGATGCCAACCTGCTGTTCGACAATGTCGACGCACGCGCCGGACTGACCCTGGACGAGAAGACCCAGACCCTGTCCGGCTACACCGACGTGCGCAGCGGCCTGTCCACCGGCGCCACGCGCATGTTCGTCTACGCCACCTTCGATGCGCCGTGGCAGCGCAGCGGCAAGCTCGACACCGGCCGGCCCACCGGCTACGTGAAGTTCGCGGCAACCCCTGCAAAAGACGGCACGCGCAAGGTCACCATGCGCATCGCCACCTCGCTGATCTCGCTGGAGCAGGCTAAGCACAACCTGGCCCTGGAAGTGCAGCCGTCGGACACGGTGGAGACCGTGGCCGCGCGCGCGCAGACGCAGTGGGATGCGGTGCTGGGCAAGGTGCAGGTGGACGGGGCCAGCGACGATCAGCGCACCACGCTGTACTCCAACCTCTATCGCCTGTTCCTGTATCCCAACTCCGGCTCGGAGAACGTCGGCACCGCCGACAGGCCGGACTGGCGCTACGCCAGCCAGAACAGCTGGTCCGATGACGCCACCGACGGCAGCGCGGTGCGCAGCTTCGCCCCGGTGCGCGACGGCCAGATCTACGTCAACAACGGCCTGTGGGACACCTTCCGCACGGCGTGGCCGGCCTACGGCCTGCTCGATGCGCAGGATGCCGGCGGCCTGATCAGCGGCTTCCTGGAGCAGTACCGCGCCGGCGGCTGGGTGGCGCGCTGGTCCTCGCCGGGCTATGCGGACCTGATGGTCGGCACCAGCTCGGACGTGGCCTTCGCCGACGCGTATGCCAAGGGCATCGGCGGCTTCGACCCGGAGCTGGCCTACGAGGCCGCGCTGAAGAACGCCACGGTGGTCTCGCCCGATCGCCACGTCGGGCGCAAGGGCATGGACCGCTCGCTGTATCGCGGCTACGCCGACACCGAGACCCACGAGGGCATGTCCTGGACCATGGAGGGCGCGCTCAACGATTTCGGCATCGCCAACATGGCCGCGCAGCTGGCCCGCTCGGCCAGCGGCAAGGACAAGCAGCGCTACGCCGAGGAGGCCGAGTACTTCCGCTACCGCGCGGCGGACTACGCCAATGTGTTCGACCGCAGCATCGACTTCTTCCAGGGCCGCAAGCCCGATGGAAGCTGGCGCGTGCCGGCCAAGGACTACGATCCGCGCGAATGGGGCTACGACTACACCGAGTCGGCCGGCTGGACCTTCGCCTTCACCGCCGCGCACGACGGCAATGGCCTGGCCGCGCTGTACGGCGGGCGCGACGCGCTGGCGCGCAAGCTCGATCAGTACTTCGCCACGCCGGAAACGGCCGGCGAGGACTTCACCGGTTCCTACGGTGGCGTGATCCACGAGATGACCGAGGCGCGCGACGTGCGCATGGGCATGTACGCGCACAGCAACCAGACCGCACACCACATCGCCTGGATGTACCTCTATGCCGGCCAGCCGTGGAAGACCCAGGCACTCACCCGCGAGATCCTCGCGCGGCTGTACCTGGGCAGCGACATCGGCCAGGGCTATCCGGGCGATGAGGACAACGGCGAGATGTCGGCCTGGTACGTGCTGGCCTCGATGGGCCTGTACCCGCTGCGCATGGGCTCGCAGGATTACGTGATCGGCTCGCCGCTGTTCAAGCAGAGCACCCTGTCCCTGCCCGGCGGCAAGGAACTGGTGGTGCGCGCGCCGAACAATTCGGCCAAGAACGTCTACGTGCAGTCGCTCAAGGTCAATGGCAAGCCGTGGACCAAGACCTGGATCCCGCACGCGCTGCTGGCGCAGGGCGCGACACTGGACTTCGTGATGGGGCCCACGCCCTCCAAGTGGGGTTCCGCGCCGGGTGACGCGCCGCCCTCGCTGACCCCGGCCGGCCAGGCACCGACCACGTTGGCCGATGTCATCGGCCCGCAGGCGCGCGTCAGCGTCAACGGCCAGGCCGCCCCGGCCCTGGTCGACGACGACGCCGACACCAGCGCCCCGGTCATGGGCAAGCAGGTCGATGTGGACATCACGCTGGAGCAAGGCGCGCAGCCAACCTTCTACACGCTCACCAGTGGACAGCGACCGATCCAGGGCGCCAGCTGGCGCCTGCAGGCCCGCAATGGCGAGGGCGCGTGGAAGACCCTGGACACGCGCAGCGACGAGGATTTCCGCTGGGCATTGCAGGCCCGTCCGTTCCGCATCGCCTCGCCCGGCACCTACACCGCCTATCGCCTGCACTTCACCGCGCCCGGCCGCATGGCCCTGGCCGAGGTCGAGTTGCTGGCCCCGCATGTCCCGGTCCCGCTGAAGCAGGCGCCCTGATGTCCGCTATGCCGCGTCTGCTCGCCAACGCCCTGCTCTGCGCCATCCTGATCCTGCCTGGCACTGCGCAGGCACGCGAGGATGTGACCCGGACCCAGGACGGGGTGACCATCACCTATCGCGACGCCAGCGGCGCACTGGACACCGCCATGCAGGAGAAGATCCTCGAGACCTTCTTCCATGCGTATGCGCGGGAGCGGGCGGACTTCAACACCGCCGCTCCGACCAAGGCGATCATCACCATCGATCCGTCCTACGACGGCATCGCTTACGTGAGCAGCGACGACTGGGCCAAGATGACGATCAACCCGGCCTGGCTGGTGAAGCATCCGGGCGATACCGACCTGGTCAGCCACGAGGCCATGCACATCGTCCAGAGCTATCCGGACTACGGCAACGACCAGGCGCCGACCTGGCTGGTGGAAGGCATCGCCGACTACGCGCGCGACCGCTATGGCGTGGACAACGCCGCCGGCGGCTGGGCGCTGCCGACCCAGATCAAGGACAAGCAGCATTACGACACCGGCTACCGGGTCAGCGGTGCGTTCCTGAAATGGGCCGATGCGCAACACCCCGGCCTGGTGAAGCAACTGGACGCGGCGCTGCGCGGCGGCACCTATTCGCCACAGCTGTGGACACAGGCCACCGGCGCGACCGTCGAAACGCTGTGGAATCGATACGTCACCGCACGCGGCGGCGTGCAGCCGGCCAAGGGCTGAGAGCACCCAGGCCGCGCACCGGCGCGCGGCCTGGCCTGGATCCCACGCACCAGGCTGGAACCGCGCGCCACGGCAAACCGCAGTCCCCGCGCAGGGGCACCCGCGCCCTGATGCTTGCGCGTTTCAGCCCATGGCGTCTCGCGTTCGCCGGGACGGCGGTAGAAGCGTTCTCGAAGATGCCAAGCGGCTCAATGCGCCTGCAACTCGGCGAGCCGCTGGCGCAGGCGCCTGGAGTCGGGCTTGAGCGCGATCATCTTCTGTACCTGCTCAATGGCCGCCTGGCGATTTCCCATTTCGTGATAGACATCGGCCAGGCTGTCCAGGGCGTCGAGCGAGCTGGGATGGATCCGCGCGTTGAACTCCAGCACGGCCACCGCCTTGTCGGTCGCCTCGCGCTTGAGCAGCTCGCCGGCGACCTGTTCCAGCGGCTGACCGGGGAAGTCGTAGCGCCGCGGGACCGCCGTCCACTGCTGATCGAGCCACCGCTTGAGCTGTTCCGCATCCAGGCGCTCCGCCTGCTTGTACAGGTCCCAATGCACGGACATGCGCAGCGTGGCGCGCGGCTGGCCCGCCAGGATGGCCTCCACCGCGTCGCGCGCCGCCTCGACACTGTCGTCCTGGGAATTATTGGTGAGCATCACGATCTGGACTCCCTGTTCGGGCAGCAGGGTCAGGTCCGACTTGAAGCCACGCCAATCCCCGCCATGGGTCACCATGGGCTGGCCAAGCGCGGAGTCCACCAGCTTGAAGCCGAAGCCGTACGGCACCGTGCTGCCATCGGATAGCTTGGCCGGCGTCGTGGCCAGCGCCCAGTTCGCCTTGGACATCGCGCGGCCTTGCTGGAGCGCGTCGGCCCATCGCTGCAGGTCATGTGTGGTTGAGTAGATGTCGCCTGGGCCAACAGGATAGAAGTTGGGAATCTGGTCGAACGGCTTGCGAGTGCCGTCCGGGCGGACGATGAAACCCCACGCACGTGGCTGGATCTGCGCTTCGTTGCCCGGCAGGCGCACGCGCGTATGCGTCATGCCCAGCGGGGTGAAGAACTCGCGCTGCAGAAAATCCGCGTAGTCCGTGCCCGTGACGCGGCCGACGATCTGCGCCAGCAGGATATAGCCGGTGTTGCTGTACTCGAACGCAGCGCCGGACGCGAACCGCAGCGGCGCCTTGTGCTCGGCCAGCAGCGCGACCGCTTCATCGCCCCGCATCGGCGCGGTGACCTCGCCCCGCTTGAACATCTGCGTGTACATCGGGAAGACATCGGGCACCCCCGAGGTGTGGGTCAGCAGCTGACGCAGGGTGATGTCGGCATAGGGCAGCTGAGGCAGGTACTTGATGGCCGGATCATCCAGCGACAGCTGGCCGCGCTCGACCAGGCGCAGCACGGCAGCGGCCGCGAACTGCTTGCTGATCGAGCCGATGTCGAAGGCATCTTCGACCCTCAGCGGTGTCTGCGCGTCCGCGTCGGCATTCCCCAGGGCGCCCTGATAGACGACCTGGCCGTGCTGGGTGACCAGGAAGCTGCCATTGCAGACCCTCACGGCATGGCAGTTCTCGAAATAGCGCGCGACCTCGGCGGACCGCGTGGGGCCCGCGTCCGGTGCGCGCGCGAACACGGGCAGGACCGCACAGGACAGCGCGACAACGGCCAGGCGCGGCATGCGCTGACCAAGCTTGCGGAAGACGTCCATCGAAGATTCCTTGGCTGATCTGTACTACTACAATTAGTACAGATAGGAGAAAAAAAGACGCCTCCATTTGTAGGCGTCGTCGCGAGCGGCGGCCGGTGTGGACAGCCGTCGAGGCCAACTGTACTATTTGTACTAGCACACTTCAACAGGAGCGACGACGTGGCCCGTACCGCAGCGCTGATGATCCAGATCGCCACCGGCGACCCGCGCCCCATCGTGCGGCAGATCACCGATGCGGTCCGCATGCGGATTGCGACCGGGGAGCTGGCCCAAGGCCAGCAGCTGCCCAGCGTGCGCGGGCTGGCGCAGCAACTGACGATCAATCCCAACACCGTGGCCAAGGCCTACGCCGAGCTGGTGTCCGAAGGCTGGCTCGATGCGAGGCAAGGCATGGGCTTCTACGTCGCCCCGCCCCGGCAGCGGCTCTCCGATGCCGAGCGCGAACGCCGGCTGGACGAGGCGGTGGCCACGTTCGTCAATGATGTCGTCCCGCTCGGGCTGTCGGCCAAGACCGTGCAGCAGCGCATCGCCGATGCATTCGAGCGCGCGCTGCCGCGCAAGCGTGCGTGATGGAGACTTCTGACCATTTTGGCGCCACGGACGGCGCACACGATCTGGCGATCGAAACTGTGCAGCTGAGCAAGCGCTATGGCGACAAGTTCGCCCTGGACGGGCTGGAGCTGCGCATCCAGCGCGGACAGATCCACGCCATGGTGGGCGCCAATGGCGCGGGCAAGTCCACGCTGTTCCGCATCCTGCTGGGCTTTCTCTCGCCGAGCGGCGGCCAGGCGCGCATCCTCGGCCGCGACAGCCAGCGGCTGACGCCGGGCGACCGGGCCAGGATCGGGTTCGTCAACGAAGAACACACGCTGCCGGGCTGGATGCGGGTCCAGGACATCACCGCCATGCAGCGCCGCCAGTATCCACAATGGCGCCAGCCGATCTTCGACGAGGTCATCGGCCATTACCGGCTGCTGCCCACACAGAAGGTCGCCCAGCTCTCGCGCGGTGAACGCGCCGGCTTCAACCTGGCCCTGAGCCTGGCCCAGTGCCCGGAACTGCTGATCCTGGACGAGCCCACGCTGGGCCTGGATGTGGTCGCCAAGCGTGCCTTCCTGGAATCGCTGCTGCACACCAACGCCCTGGAAGATCGCACGGTGATCTATTGCTCGCACCAGATGGAAGAGATCGAGCGCATCGCCGACAATCTGATCCTGCTTGAGGACGGCAAGCTCAGGCATATGTCAGCGCCGGAAGGCTTCTGCGAGCGGGTCACCTACTGGATCGCGGATGTTCCGTTCAAGGGGCCGCCGCACGAGACGATCCCCGGCCTGATGGAAGCGCGCAGGCTCGATGGCCTGCACCATTACCTGGTACTCGACCAGGGCGAGACCTTCGCCGAGTTCCTGCGCGCCGCGGGCGCGCGCTCGATCAATGCCATGCCGGTCAGCCTGGACCGCGCGGTCAACGCCTTCCTGTCCATGCGCCACGCGGCCCCGCCCGCGCACTGACGCCCGTCCTGGAGAAACACCATGTGGAGCCTGTTCAAGGTCGAATGCCTGCGCTTCCGCACCTGGGCCCTCATCGCCGCGGCCGTGCACCTGTGCGCGTTGGGATTCGGCACCCGCATGCTGGATCTGGCGCAACAGACCCTGCCCATCTATCGCGGGATCGGTGCCGTCTACGCGCTGGCGGGTGTGCTGCTGGGTCTATATCAGATCGGGGGATATCGGCGCGGGAGTCACTGGGTCACGCTACTGCATCGCCCGGTGCCGCCAACGCGGATTGCGCTCACGCTCTGCGCTGCGGCGGGGGTGGTGCTGCTGGTCGCGATCATGCTGCCGACGTTGCTGCTTGCCGCCTGGCAGCAGGGCACGACCGCGCGTGTGGTCGACCTTCGCCATTGGCTGCTGCCTGGCTCGGCATGGCTGGTCGCGGTGGCGGGATATCTCGCCGGTGCGTTCTGGGCGTTGCGCGGCATGCGCCTGGCGCTGGCGGCCGCGGCGCTGTTGGTCTGGCTCGTGTTCGCCGAGGCAACCGGCGTGGCGATGTTGGCGCTCGAACTGCTTGCCGTGGCCTGGCTGCTCGCCCTGGTGCTGTGCGCGTTCAAGCCCGATGTCGAAGCCACGCCGCGTGGCCCTTGGGCCAGCGCACTGCTCGCGGTGCCCTTGAGCGCGGGCGCCTATCTGGTCGCGATGCTGGTGCTGTTCGGGGTGGAGTTCCTGTGGATCGCGCAAGGATCGCATCCGCTCAACATGGCCGTTCCGCCTCGTGGGGGCCATACCGAGGTGGAGAAGATGGAGCCGCGTGCGCGCATGCTCCGGGCGCTGCGCGAGGCGATGCCCGCCGATGTCGACCGACTGGAGGCGGCAATCAAGGCGAGCAAGCCACAGGGCCTGGCCGCCCGCCTGCGCGAACAGCCGCAGCGCGACGCACTGGGCAACCTCACGCCTTTGCAGTTCGACGATCCGGCACGCCACATCCGCTGGACCTTCAGCCACGACCGCATGCGCCTGCTCGGCGAGAACCTGCTCACTGGACGCGCCGTTGGCATGCTGGGCGTTGGATCGGGCGGTGCCGCCTTTCCGCACGTGGCCGTGCCACTCGGCCACCTGCCCCGTTTACCCGAGGACGACACGGTGCTGCTCGCGGGGGACACCTTGTACCGCTACGACAGCGCCGAGCAGGTCATCGTGCCCTGGCTCGGCGTTCGCGCGGGCGAGCTGATCGGCGGGGTCGGCGCTGTCGGCCGGCGTTGGGTACTGATGAGCGACAAGGCGCTGTATGTCTTTCGCGCAGGTTCGGCCGCGGCGCGGGGCCCCACGCGCATTCCCTTGCCCGCCCCCAATGCACGGCTCAGCAGCGTCGACATGATCGCGCTGAGCGACGGCGTCCTGGTCAGCCTGGTGTCCTCTGAGCTGGCGCATACCGAGGACGGCGCGCGCCCTGCCCTGTTCCTGTTGCGCGGCTTCGACGACGGACGGCCGGCCGTGCTGCATGCCAGCCCCCTGACGTTCGACTATCCCGCCCTGCACCGCTATCGAAGCTGGTGGCCTTCGCCAGCGCTGCACACTGCACTGAAGCAAGCGCAAGCATTGTTCGCGCCGCCTTCGCCGCTGTCCGCTGCAAAGCCTGCCCCGCTTCCCACGGCCATCGCGGTCCTGGCCGGGTGTCTCATGCTGGCGTCGGCTGCGATGGCGGCCTATCGCGCGCAGCGTGGCGGGCCGAGCGGCCCGTCGCGGCTCGCATGGACCCTGTTCTGCGCGACCCTCGGGCTGCCAGGACTGGTGGCCATGCTGCTGATGACGCCACGCACGTGGCGTCGCGATTGATCCGCGATGTCAGCGGACGGCAGACCGCGCAGCGCGCGGCGACCCGCATGTCGCCTGAGACCTGCTGTCTTCGAAAAGTTCGGATGGGCTCGCCGACTGAGGCGACACTAGGCAGGCTTCTTTTGAGGCCTGTTCTCCGTGGCGCGCCAGCTCCCTGGCCGTTACCCCACGTGGCTTGCGATATTCACCAGGCATGGCTGGACGTTGGCGTGTGTGCTGCCTCGGTGTCATGTGCCACCGACATCGCCTCGGCGACCACGTCCTGCGGAAAGCCCAATCGCGCCAGCATCCGGATCGCGTTGCGTGCCTGCGCCGGACCCTGGCGTAGGCGGTAGTCAAAGTAGCCGTCCACGTCCGGGTCCTCCTGGAAGTGGTACAGCGCATAGCGCGCGCCGAGTAGCGCCTGCAGTTCCACATCGTGCGTGGTCACCAGCACCAGCGCATGTTCGCCCAGCGCCTGCAGCACGGCCTTGGCGATGGCCACGCGCTCGACCGTGTTGGTGCCGCTGAAGGGCTCGTCCAGCACGATCACGGCGCCTTCGTCGCGTGCGGCCTGATCCAGAAAGCCGCGGATCGCTTCGATCTGGGCGAAGTAATGGCTCTTGCCCGAGGCCACCGCGTGATACCCCTGGATGGAGGCCACCACCGGCACGCGCGGCAGCACCGCGCGCGTGGCCAGGCAGAAGCCGGCGGTGCGGCCGAGAATGGCGTTGATGGCCAGCATCTTCACAAAGGTGGTCTTGCCGGCCATGTTGGAGCCGGTGACCAGCGCCGAACTGCGCGCCAGCGCCACGCTGTTGGGCACCGACTCGCGCAGCAGCGGATGGCGGCCTTCGACGATCTCCAGCATCGGCGTGTCGGCCAGCGTCGGGGCGCAGTGCTGCGGATGCAGGACCAGGGCCGAGGCCAGGGCGATATCGGCATCGATGCCACCGACCAGCGCGAAGCTGGCATGCAGCCGATGGCGCACGCGGGCGAAGCGTTCGAAGGTCCACAGGAACACGATCAGTTCCAGCAGGAAGCACACGTTCAACACCAGCGTGATCTGTGGCGGTACCCAGTTGAACATGTCGGCCAGCAGCAGCTTGCGGCGCACGCCATCGCGCGCGGGACGCTCGGCTTGCAGCTGGTATTGCATGGGCAACTGCGGCCGCCGCGCGAGCGCATCGGCGGTGCGCATCAGGCGCACGCAGCCATTGAGTCCGGCCACCTCGCGCTGCTGGCGCCCGCTGTAGCGGTAGAGGATCAGCAGGTTGACCGGGATCAGCGCGGCCCCCCACCACAGCGACAGACCGCAGGCCACCACCGTCACCAGCCAGCCCAGCAGGCACGCGCTCCACAGGCTGATCCAGCCGCGCGGGGGCGACGTTTCCAGGGACGCGGCGTGCAGGGTATCGGCCACGTGCGCATGAAGAGGGTCCTGCATGCGCAGCAGGTCGCGCTGCAGGCGCTCACGCAACGCCGGGTCATCGACTAGGCGCCGATGCACGGCATGGCGCGCCGCCAGCGCGTCGGCGTCGTCCTCCAAGGTCCGCAGGCGCCGATACAACACCTGGCTGCCCAGGGGCGTGACCGTGGTGTCCAGCTCGGCGAAGACCTGCGGCAGTTCCAGGTCGTCCCAGGTCCGGTCATCGACATGCGAACCCTGCGCACGCATCCGCGCGAACCAGGCCGCCTCCAGCAGCGCATCCTTGCTCCCGCGCCGCCCCCAGCGCGCCCGCACCTGTTCCAGCGCGAGCCGCTGCGGGAACACCAGTGCCAGCGCGTCGTGTACCAAGCGCCGCGCGCTGTACAGCCATGTTTCGTCCATCGGTTCCCCTTGACCGCTGACCGGCGGAGCGCCCGGCCCGGAAAGGAAGTGCGCCCAAGGCGCTGGTTTTCAACCCTCCTCAGTCATCGTCAGGCTCGTCCGCGTGGATCGATCCTGACCCGGCAACCTGGTCGCTTCCGTGCGGTCGCCTGCCCGTCCGCACCGCCTGGCTCGCCGCTGGCGCTGAACCAGGGCGAGCGCTTCGCTGCTTGACCGACGCCGGTCGCCAGCCACAAACGCAAGCGCCCCGGCAGTGCCGGGGCGCTTGGGTGCATCAGGTTTCCAGACCCCATTTATCGGCGTCGGCGGGCTTTTGCTTGTAGATCGTGCCGCCAAAATCGACGTGCAGTTCGGTCCAGTCGCCTTCACCCTGGTAGGCCAGCACTTCGAAGTGCTTCGGCTTGCGCTCGGGCTTGCCGTGCGCGGTCCATCCAGCCTGCTCGACGGCGGCCAGGGCGGCACGCGGATCGGCGAGCAGGTCGGGGTGATGATGGTGATGTTTGGGCCCGTGGTGAGGCTTCTTGTGCTCCACCTCGACAAAGCGCCCGCCCTTCTTGCCGATGCGGGTGACCTTGATTTCGGAAGGGCGACGCTCGCCTTCCAGCTTCACAGACAGCCCTTGCTGGAGTTGGAAGGCTTCGGCGCCCTTGGGCCCCAGGTCGGCCAGGTAGGCTTGGTCGTCGGACAACAGGGTGAAGCGATGCGCGAAGACGTGTTCGATGACCCCGGTCAACGCGACTTTTTCATGGTGCGGCATGCATTTCTCCTAAGAGCGCCCAACCGCGGGCGCGCCAAGGGAATGCGTGCGGGGTGACAGGGTTTCAAACGCACTGCTGGACCGCGGTTGGCAGGGATGCAGGTTTGTCGCGTGGGTGCCGTGGATGAAGAGGCCGAAGGGTGCTTTTCCGCAATGCGCAGGCAGTGCGCTAAATCGCGAGGGCCACCCAGCGCGACCATGGCTCCCTGCTTGGGCGGGAACGAGGCCTGATGGCGATCTTGTGGGAGCCGCCATGGCGGCGATTGGGCTTTCCCGTGGAAAGCCTCATCGCCGCCATGGCGGCTCCCACGCATTGGTTGGGGAACGGATGGTCCAGGCGCGGCCCGACGATGCGCGGACGAAGGCTCCTACACCTGACCGTCGTGGTCCAACCTGGCCCGCGCGATCGCATCACCGTGTTCCAGCGCCCAGGCGCACAACGCTTCGAAGGGTTCGCGCAGGGAATGGCCCAGCGGCGTGATGCGATATTCCACGCCGATCGGCCGCGTGGGCAGCACGGTACGCGTCACCAGCCCGTTGCACTCCAGTCGCTTGAGCGCATCGGCCAGCGACTTGTGGGTGATGCCGCCCAGACGCCGCTTGATCTCGTTGAAGCGCGAGGGCCGCGGGCACAGCACGGTCAGGATCAGGATCGTCCACTTGTCGCCGATCTTGTCGAGCACCGCGCGGATGCGGGCCATCTCCCTGAGCGTGGCGCATGCGTCGGGGTCGGTATCGTGCGTGATATCTAGGCGAGCCATAGTGCGTTCTTGATCTTAGATATACGAGTTATATCTTTGATGTCCTCGTCAAGCAAAGGAACCCACGATGGACATGATGAAAGACAGGACCGCCGTCGTCGTCGGCGGCGCAGGCGGCATCGGCTTTGCGATCGCCCAGCGCCTGGCAGCCGAGGGTGCGCGGGTCTTCCTCACCGGACGCAACGCCGAGGCCGTCGAACAGGCCGCCGCGCGTCTCGGCCCGGCCGCACAGGGGCTGGTGGTCGATGCCGGCGCGCCGGAAGCCCTGGCGCGTTCGCTGGCGCAGGTCGCCGACCAGGCCGGACCGATCGATGCCCTGGTGCTCAACGCCGGCACCAGCGAGCCGGCGACGCTGGAGGAGGAAACGCCGGCGCACTTCGATCAGCTGTTTGCGGTCAACGTGCGCGGCGCGGTGTTCGGCCTGCAGGCGGCCTTGCCGCTCCTGCGCGACGGGGCCGCCGTGGTGCTGGTCGGCTCGATCGCCGGCGGTATCGGCGTGCCTTCCTACGGCACCTATGCCGCCACCAAGGCCGCGCTGCGCTCGTATGCCCGCACCTGGACGGGCGAACTGGCGCCACGCAGCATCCGCGTCAATGTCGTCGCGCCCGGCCCCACCGACACCGAGATGATGGCGCGCGTCCCCGACGAGATGCGCGCAGCGCTGATCGCCCCGATCCCACTGGGACGCATGGCCCGTCCTGAGGAAGTCGCCGCCGCCACGGTGTTCCTGCTCGGGCCCGACGCCAGCTTCATCGCTGGCGCCGAGCTGTGCATCGACGGCGGCATGGCCCAGGTGTGAGGGCCTCGGGGCCCAGAAACGCCAAGGCCCGGTCAACACCGGGCCCTGGTCGCTGGAAGCCGCGCTGGCGGCGGCCTATGCGTCCTCGCTCTTGGCCGCCAGCTGCTCGCGGATCTGCGCATCGACCGCGGCGATGGCGGTCATGTTGAGCACGCGGCGTGGGGTGGCACTGGTGGTCAGGATATGCACCGGCTTGGAAATGCCCATCAGGATCGGCCCGATCGCCACGCCGTCGGTGAACACGCGCACCAGGTTGTAGGCGATGTTGGCCGCCTCCAGGTTGGGCAGCACGAACAGGTTGGCACGGCCCTTGAGCGTCCCGTTGGGCATGATCTGCTTGCGCAGCACCTCGTCCCAGGCGGTGTCGCCCTGCATCTCGCCATCGACGTTGAGGTCGGGCTTGCGCTTGAGCAGCAGCTCGCGCACCGCACGCATCTTCAGCGCGTCCTTGGAATCGTGGCTGCCGAAATTGGAATGCGACAGCAGCGCGATCTTGGGCTCGATGCCGAACAGCTTGAGGCGATAGGCCGCCTGCAGGGTGGCCTCGCACAGCTGCTCGGCGGTGGGGTCGTCCTGCACGTGGGTATCGACGAAGAAGAACGTGCCCTGCTGGTTGATCACCCCGGTCATGGCCGAGGTGGAGGTCACGCCCTTTTCCAGCGGGATCACGCTGCGCGCGTAGCCGAGCTTCTTGTGGAAGCGGCCGACGATGCCCGAGACCATCGCGTCGGCCTCGCCGCGAGCCACCATGACCGCGGCGATCAGGGTCGGACGCGAGCGCATGAGGTTCTTGGCTGCCGCCACGGTGACGCCCTTGCGCTCGGTCAGCGCATGGTAGGTCTGCCAGTATTCGTTGAAGCGCGGATCGTCGTTGATGTTGGTGACTTCGAAATCCTGGCCCGCGGTCAGGCGCAGGCCCATGCGCGCGATGCGCTGCTCGATGATCTCCGGGCGCCCGATCAGGATCGGGAAGGCCACGCCTTCATCGACCACCGTCTGCACCGCGCGCAGGACGACTTCCTCCTCGCCCTCGGCGTAGACCACGCGCTTGCGGTCCGCGCGCGCCTGGTCGTACACCGGCTTCATCATCAGGCTGGTGCGGTAGACGAACTGGCTGAGCGTCTCGCGATAGGCCTCCATGTCGGCGATCGGGCGCTCGGCGATGCCCGAGTCCATCGCCGCCTGGGCCACGGCCGAGGACAGCTCAACCAGCAGGCGCGGGTCCAGCGGGCGCGGGATCAGGTACTCAGGACCGAAGCTCGGCGTCTCGCCGCCGTAGGCCGCGCCCAGGTCGGAGGCCTCGCGCCGCGCCAAGGCGGCGATGGCCTTGACGCAGGCGACCTTCATCGCCTCGTTGATGCCCGTGGCGCCCACGTCCAGCGCGCCGCGGAAAAGATAGGGGAAGCACAGGACGTTGTTGATCTGGTTGGCGTAGTCCGAACGCCCGGTGCCGATGATCGCGTCCCGACGCGCGGCCTTGGCCTCCTCCGGCATGATTTCCGGGTTCGGGTTGGCCAGCGCGAAGATGATCGGCTGCGGCGCCATCGAGCGGACCATGTCCTGGGTCAGGATGCCCGGCGCGGAGAGCCCCAGGAAGATATCGGCCCCCTCGACGATCTCGGCCAGGGTGCGCTTGTCGGTGTCGCGCGCGTAGCGCTGCTTGTCCGGGTCCAGGTCGGTGCGGCCGGTGTGGATCACCCCGTCGCGGTCCAGGGCCAGGATGTTCTCGGGCTTGAGGCCCAGCGAGACCAGCATGTTGACGCAGGAAATACCCGCCGCGCCCATGCCGGTGGTGGCCAGCTTGACCTCTTCGATCTTCTTGCCGGTGACCACCATGGCATTGAGCACCGCCGCGCCGACGATGATCGCCGTGCCGTGCTGGTCATCATGGAACACCGGGATGTTCATCTTCTCCCGCAGCGCGCGCTCGACGATGAAGCACTCCGGCGCCTTGATGTCCTCCAGGTTCACGCCACCGAAGGACGGCTCCAGCGAGGCGATGATCTCGACCAGCTTGTGCGGGTCCTTCTCGTTGATCTCGATGTCGAACACGTCGATGCCGGCGAACTTCTGGAACAGCACGCCCTTGCCTTCCATCACCGGCTTGGAGGCCAGCGGGCCGATGTCGCCCAGGCCCAGCACGGCGGTGCCGTTGGTGATCACCGCCACCAGGTTGCCGCGCGCGGTGTACTTGCTGGCCAGCTTGGGATCGGCGGCGATCTCCTCGCACGCATAGGCCACGCCCGGCGAATAGGCCAGGGCCAGGTCGCGCTGGGTGATCATCGGCTTGGTCGCGGTGACCTTGATCTTTCCCGGCGGATGCTGGCTGTGGTAGTCCAGGGCGGCTTGCTTGAATTCTTCTTTGGACATCGGCGTGTGGGCAGTGAGTTCGCTGGGACGCAGGAGTTTACCGCCGCGCCACGGCGCGGCCGGCGGGCGGCGGCCCGTGCGTCCCGTCTCCCGGGACGCACGACCGCCCAAGCTGAATCAGAACACCACCTGCGCGCGCAGGCCCACGGTGTTGCCCGAGTCCGGCCCCTGGTAGCTGCCGACCTTGTTGTCGGTGCTCCAGTGCACGACGTTGAGCATCAGGCGCGACCAGTTAGTCAGGTACCAGTTCACGCCCACCGTCCAGGCATCGCCCTCGCCGCCACGGGCGGTGTCGGTGTAGTCGTAGTCGTCGTAGCGGGCCGCCAGCTCGAACGCGCCCCAGCCCCCGTCGGTGACGGGGTTGAGGACCTTGGTGGTGCCCCACACGCCGGAACGGTCGGAAAAGCCCGGCTTCTCGCCGGTGAGCAGCCAGCCGGCCGAATAGCTGCTGGCCTTCTGGTCGCGCGAGGCCTCGGTGGAGGAGTTGATGGTGCGCACGGTGGTCTCGGCGAACGCCCAGCCGCTGCGCCACACGCCGCCCAGCTCCGCGCCCCAGGCGTGGTCGTTGGTCGGATCGGAGATGGAACTGGCCGAGATGCGCACCTCGCCGTTCCAGCCCAGCGCGACCGGGGAGGTCTTGTTGATGCTGGTGACATCGCGGCCCAGGTTCTCATACCAGTACCAGCCGCCGACGTGCATGAAGCCCGACGCGCGCTTGATCGGATTCCAGTGGACGCGGGTCAGGTAGGCGATGGTGTCGTTGGCATCGCTGTCGTTGCCGGCGTCATCGCCGGTGACCGCCAGGCTGGCGTGCCAGTTGTCGCCATAGACCTTGGTGGTCAGGCCCAGGCCGAAGAAGCCGCTGTCCATGCCGCCGACAGAGGCCACCGCGTTGCGGGTCATGAACGGCGTGGTGGTGCCACCGGTGGCGCCTTCGATGCTGCGGTCCTTGAGCTTGTTGCCCAGGTAGAACTCGGTGGGCAGGCCGCCAATGCGGGTGTCATAGGAAGCGTAGACCTCCTTGAGGGTGACCCCGTTGCCCGCGAAGTCGGCTTCGACCTTGTAGCCCAGCGCGCCCATCGTGCCCTCGGCACCCAGGCGAACACTGGAGAAGTCGGTGCCTGTGACATTACGGTCGTCGTAACCCGAGCCGCGGGTGGTGGAAAAGTCCATCAGCGCGCGGCCGCGGGGATGGAAGGTGAATGAGCCGTCGGCGGACTTGAACTCCGGACCGCCCTTGCGCCAGCTGACGTTTCCGTCGCCGCCGGTGCCCTTGACCGCCATCTGCGCGACTTGCGCTTTGAGGATGGCCAGGTCGTCGTCCTGGCGGGTGTCGGCCACGGCCGCGGCCACCTGCGCCTGGGTGCCGCTGGCGGCATCGGCCGGAGCCGGCGCGCCGTGCTCAAGCGCGGACAGGCGTGCGTTCATCGCGGCGATCTGCTGTTGCTGCTGGGCGATCTGCTGGGCCTGCAGCTCGACCATCTTGCGCAGTTGCGCCTCGGTGGCCGCGCCGGCGGCCAGGGCGGGAAGGGAGGTGGCGCCCAGTGCGACGGCCACGGCCGCGGCCAGCGCGGAGGATCGGATCGGATTCATAAGGTGTCCCCGGTGAATGGGTGAAAGAAGAAGCGCGCGGCTCATTCGCCGGCGGCGTCGGCGCCCGCGGCGGTGGGCGTGCCGCCCAGGAAGCCGTGCATCCGCGCCCAGGTGGCGAACAGGCGCGGCCACTGCGCCGGCTCGGTGCCCGGCTTGCCCAGGCCCCAGCTGTGACCGCCGGTCTCGAACAGGTGCAGTTCCACCGGCACCTTGGCCTGGTGGGCGGTCTGGTAGAGCAGCAGGCCGTGACCGACATCGACGATGGGATCGTTGACGGCCTGGGCGATGAACACCGGCGGCATGTCGGCACGCACGTGGTCTTCCACCGAATAGGCGGTCTGGTAGTCCGGCTGGGTGGAGACCTCGCGCGAGGTGCGGGTCTGGTCCAGCGGCGGCTTCACCGACACCACCGGGTAGAGCATGGCCAGAAAGTCCGGCCGCGAGGACAGGGTGTCGGCCGCGTCCACCGGCGCGTAGAAATCATGATCCCAGCGGGTGGCGGTGATGCCGGCCAGGTTGGCGCCGGCCGAAGAGCCCATCACGCCGATCTTGTGCGGGTCGATGCCCCACTCGGCCGCGTGGCTGCGCAGCAGGCGCATGGCGCGCTGGCCATCCTGGTAGGGGGCCTCGGCCTTCCAGCCATCGTTGGGCAGGCGGTAGTACAGCACCGCCGCGGTGGTGCCGGTGGCCGCGAGCCACTGCGCCATGGGGCGCGCGGCCGTGCCAATCTGGATGCGGAAGTAACCGCCGCCGCCCAGGACCAGTACCGCGCTGCCGTTGGGCTTGGCCGCGCGATAGATCTCCATGCGCGGATTGGAGATGTTGCGCACCGCGCCGGTAGCGCTGCCATCGGTGCCGACTTGCTCGGGCCCGTGGGTGACCTGCGGCAGCGTGCCGGCCGGCCACAGTTCGAGCGTCTGCGATGGCGCGGCCTCCTGCGCCGCGGCGATGCCCGGAATGCAGGCAAAAGCAAGGACCAACCGGGCCGCCAGGCCCAGCTTACGTGTGGATTGCATGATGATGTTCCCTCCCAGGTGGCGGCGCCCATGACGGGCGCCGCGGTGATGCGATGACGCGTAAAGCGGACTTTCCGAAGTGGTGGCGCGATCGATCAGGCCGGCGTGGGCAGGCGGTCCGGATCCTCGATCAGCTTGCCGTCCAGGGCGGCCTTGAGCTTGTCGCGATCCAGCGCGTTCTCCCAGCGCGAGACCACGATGGTGGCCACCGCATTACCGGTGAAGTTGGTCAGCGAGCGGCACTCGGACATGAAGCGGTCCACGCCCAGGATCAGGGCCATGCCGGCCACCGGCACTTCCGGCACCACCGCCAGGGTGGCGGCCAGGGTGATGAAGCCCGCGCCGGTCACACCAGCCGCGCCCTTGGAGCTGAGCATCGCCACCAGCAGCAGGGTGATCTGGTGACCCAGGGTCAGTTCGGTGTTGGTGGCCTGGGCGATGAACAGCGCCGCCAGGGTCATGTAGATGTTGGTGCCGTCCAGATTGAACGAGTAGCCGGTCGGCACGACCAGGCCCACCACCGACTTCTCGCAGCCGGCCTGTTCCATCTTCTCCATCAGCGAGGGCAACGCCGACTCGGACGATGAGGTGCCCAGCACCAACAGCAGCTCGGCCTTGAGGTACAGGATCAGCTTGACGATGGAGAAGCCGCACAGGCGCGCGACAATTCCCAGGATCACCAGCACGAACAGCAGCGCGGTGATGTAGAAGCTGCCCACCAGCCAGGCCAGGTTGGCCAGCACACCCAGGCCGTACTTGCCGATGGTGAAGGCGATCGCACCGAAGGCACCGATCGGGGCGGCCTTCATCAGGATGTGGACCAGGCGGAACACCGGCGTGGTCAGCGCGTTGAGGAAGTCCACCACCGGGCGGCCGCGCTCGCCGGTCATCGCCAGGGCGATGCCGAACAGCACCGCCACGAACAGCACCTGCAGGATGTTGTCACCCACGAACGGGCTGATCAGCGTCTTGGGAATGATCTCCAGCAGGAAGCCGGTGACCGTCATGTCGTGGGTGGCACTGACGTACTGGTCGATCTTGCTGTGGTCCAGGTCGGCCGGATTGACGTTCATCCCGGCGCCGGGCTGGACCACGTGCGCCACGATCATGCCGACGATCAGCGCCAGGGTGGAGAAGAACAGGAAGTACACCATCGCCTTGCCGAACACCCTGCCCACGCTCTTGAGGTGGGTCATGCCGGCGATGCCGGTGACGATGGTGAGGAAGATCACCGGGCCGATGATCATCTTGACCAGCTTGACGAAGGCATCGCCCAACGGCTTGAGCGACTCACCCAGCTGCGGGTCGAAATAGCCGACCAGCACGCCGATGACGATGGCCACCACCACCTGGAAATACAGGTGACGGTAGAACGGAAGCGGTTTGGTGGGCGCGACGCCCGAGCTGGGGATGTGCATGTGACGAAGGGCTCCCTGGTGATCTGGACACGGGGCGGCCGGGCGGCCCTTCCCCATGGGACGGGCGCCTTTGTAGCCCGCGTCCCGGTCAGCGCCGATAGCACATTGGTACTAAGGCGTCCCGCACCAGGCCGGCCGACACCGCGAAAAGGCCCGTCCCGCCTGCGTTTGCTCCGCCCACAGGCAGGCTGAGGCCGCGCCCGCCGCGGTCTCGGCCCGGCCGCGCGCCTGTGCGACCATGCCGCGCCATGTCCAGCTGCCGCGCCCCCGCATGTCCCCGCGCCTGATCCGCATCGCCGGCCGGTCGCTGCTGGTCGCGGCGATCGCCACCACCGCGGTGGCCGGCGGCCTGATCGCGCGCAACGCCACCCTGGCCGGCGAGCAGCGCGCGCTGGAGGACCAGCTGCACCTGCGCGCCCAGTCCCTGCAACGCCTGGTCGAGCGCTACCGCGTGCTGCCGACGGTGCTGGCGCTGGATCCGGAGCTGCGGCGGGCGCTGCAGGCCCCGCCGGACGCCATCGACGTGGCGGCGCTCAATCACAAGCTGGTGGTGGCCAACGGCGCCACCCATGTCTCGACCCTGACCCTGATCGACCACGCCGGGCGTGCCATCGCCGCCAGCAACTGGGACGAGCCGGCCAGCAACGTCGGCCAGAACTATGGCTTTCGGCCGTACTTCCGCAATGCCATGCGCAATGGGTCGGCGACCTTCTACGCCATCGGCGTGACCACCAACGTCGCCGGCTACTTCATTTCCGAGGCGGTGCACGACGCGCAAGGCCGGCGCCTGGGCGTGGTGGTGGTCAAGATCACCCTGGACACGCTGCGCAGCGAATGGCACGACAGCCGTGATCTGCTGCTGCTCAGCGACGTGCACGACATCGTGTTCCTCTCCAGCCAGGCCAAGTGGGAATACAGCGAACTGCGCCCGCTGACCGCGCGCGACGAACAGGACCTGCGCGCCACCCGCCAGTACGCCGGCCAGCGCCTGCACCTGGCCCAGCTGGAGCCGGTGGACACCGTGGCCACCGGCGACCAGCGCGTGCGCCTGCGCGAACCCGCAGCCCAGGGCCTGTGGCTGTGGAAGTCGCTGCCGCTCAGCGAGCCGCACTGGACCCTGCACGCGCTGCGCCGCGACCGCAGCACCGCGGTGGGCTGGACCGCGGCGATCGTGGTGGTGGCCTCCTGGCTACCGCTGATCCTGCTGGGGCTGTTCGTGCGCCAGCGCATGCGCCTGTCCGAGCATCGCCGGCGCAGCCGCGAGGAGCTCGAGCGCATGGTCGCCCACCATGCCGAAGCGCTGCGCTCGGCGCAGGATGGCCTGGTCGACGCCGCGCGTGCGGCGGCTTCGGGCCAGTCCAGCCTGGAGCACCTGCCGCAAGGCGTGAGCGTGGTCGACGCGCAGTTGCGCCTGATCGCCTGGAACAGCCGCTACCAGGAAATGTTCCAGTTTCCCAACGAGCTGATGCAGGTCGGCCGCCCGATCGAGGACTTCTTCCGCCACAACGCACGCAAGGGCTGGCTCGGCCCGGGCCAGGTGGAGGAAGCGATCCAGCGCCGCCTGGATCACCTGCGCAGCGGCGGTGCGCACATGCACGAGCGCGAGCTGCCCAACGGCACGGTGCTTGAGATCCGCGGCAATCCGATGCCCGACGGCGGCTTTGTCACCAGCTTCGCCGACATCACTACCTACGTGGCTGCCGCGCGCGACCTGCGCACCCTGGCCAGTTCGCTGGAGCGCCGGGTGGAGGTCAGCACCGCCGATCTGCGCGCGGCCACCGCGCGCGCGGAAAACGCCAACCGCTACAAGGCCCGCTTCGTCGCCGCGGCCGTGCATGACCTGCTGCAGCCGCTCAACGCGGCGCGGATGTTCCTGGGTGTGCTGCGCACACGCCTGGGCGTCACCGAGGAGGCCGACCTGCTGCAACGCGCTGAAACCGCGCTGGGCGCCCAGGACGACCTGCTGGCCAGCATGCTGGAAGTCTCGCGCCTGGAAGCCGGCGTGCTGCAGCCGCGGATCGAGGACGTGGACCTGGACGCCTTGCTGGCCGAACTGGCCGCGCAGTTCGGCATCCTCGCCCAGGCCCAGGGCCTGGCCCTGCACGCGGTGACCACCCGCGCGATCGTGCGTAGCGATGCCGGCCTGCTGCGGCGGGTGCTGCAGAACTTCCTGTCCAATGCCCTGCACAACACGCCGCGTGGACGGGTGCTGCTGGGCTGCCGGCGCGAGCCCGGGCGCGTGCGCGTGGAGGTCTGGGACACCGGCGTGGGCATCCCGGAGAACAAGCGCGCGGCGATCTTCGAGGAGTTCTCGCGCCTGGACAACGGCCTGCGCCACGATCGCCGCAGCGCGGGCCTGGGCCTGTCGATCGTCGAGCGCACCGCGCGTTTGCTGGAGCACCCGCTGTCGCTGCGTTCCTGGCCCGGGCGCGGCAGCGTGTTCGCCATCAGCGTGCCGCTGGCCACCGATGCGCCGCCTACGCGCAATGCCGTCACTGCGGTGCCCGCCACGCCTGCCGCCGCGCTACCGCTGCAGGGCGCGCGCGTGTGGTGCCTCAATCATGATGTCGAAACCGGCGCCGCGCTGGCAACGCTGCTGCGCAGCTGGGGCTGCGAGGTCGCCAGCGATGGCGCGGACGACACCCTGGAGGCGTGGGCGCGCGAGCAGGCCCTGCCCGACCTGGTGCTGATGGACCTGCGCTGGCATGGCGGCGACGGCCCGGCCGTCCTGATGCGCCTGGCGCCACAGGACGCGCCACCCCTGGTGCTGATCGGTGCACCGGGTGAACGTGGCCAGGCGCTGGAACACGGCTATGGCTTCCTCGCGCGCCCGGTCACGCCCGCAGCGTTGCGCGCGGTCGTGACCCAGCGGCTGATGGCCACAGGGCGACTGCGCTGACATATCAGCACGTCGCATGCGTGGGAGCCGCCATGGCGGCGATGCAGCCGTCGCGGGAACGCCCTCGCCGCCATGGCGGCTCCCACGAAAAAGCGCTTAAAGCGGATCTTCGTCCGGCGCGGGCACGTCATCCAGTTCCAGCGAACGCACCATCACCGCGGCCTGGGTGCGCGAGCGGCAGTTGAGCTTGGACAGCACCGCGCCGACGTGGATCTTCACCGTGTTCTCGGCCAGGCCCATCGCCGCGGCGATCTGCTTGTTGAGCAGGCCCTCGGCCAGCAGCATCAGCACCCGGAACTGCTGCGGGGTCAGTTGGGCCAGGCGCGCGGCCAGCTGGGCGTCGGATTCGGAGCGCTCGGCGGTCAGCGGCGGGAACCACGTGCCGCCATCGAGCACCGTGGCCACCGCCTCGCCGATGGCATCGACCTGCGAGGACTTGGGGATGAAGCCGGCCGCGCCGAACTGCTGGGCACGCCGGATCACGCGCGAATCGTCGTTGGAGGAGATCACCACGACCGGCATGTCGGGACGCTCGCCGCGCAGCAGGGCCAGGGCCGACAGGCCACGCGCGCCGGGCATCGCCAGGTCCAGCAGGACCAGGGCGACCTCCGGGTGTTCGTCCAGGGCCACGCCCAGGGTCGAGACGCTGGAGGCTTCCACCGTGACCACGCCCGGAAAGCGGGTCACCAGCGCATGCAGGACGGCGGCACGGAACAGCGGATGGTCGTCGGCGACCAGCAAGGTGGGAGGCGTCATGGCGACAGTCTAGGGCGTGCCATCCAGCCCCGCATGTCGGGCGCGACGACGCCGCGCGGCGCTTGACGTGATCCAGACCACGCTTTTCGGCCGCGCTAAGACCCCGTTAAAGCGGCACCCGGCGTCGTCCGGCCGCGTGGCGAATTTTTCGCCACGCGCAAGCGTGCCAGGGCTTGCCAGCCAATCCTCCAGGGCGTGTCGCGCCTTGTAAAAAAGCTGTAAAACCAAACGCTTGGATGTCTCGATGCCGACATCCACGTGTCACTCAATGTTCATGTAGAAGTTGTAAGCGCGCGCATTTGGCGCCTATCGTCCACTTTCCCCCGTCCCAGAAACCTGGACTTCGATGCACCCACTCGTCCTGGTCGCCGCCCTGCTGTCGATGATCGCCCTGCTGCTGGTGTCCGGCCGACTGGCCTGGGCCAAGGCGGCCGTGCTGAGCGTGCTTGGCCTGGCCCTGTCCAGCTGGTGGTTCATCGACCGGCTCAGCGGGGACGGGCTCAACGCCGCCACGCTCTACCACCTCAAGGCCGGGATGGAAGGCGCCGGCGTGGCGGACTTCTCTGGTGATATCGCCGTCTACGTGGGCCTGCTCCTGCTGTCCCTGCTGCCGCTGGCGCTGGTGCGCGTGCGCCGGTTCCGCCGTCCAGGGCATGGGCTGAGCGTGCTGGGCGGCTTCATGGCCGCTGCCGTGGTGGCGGTGATCGCCAGTCCGCTCTACCACGACGGCAAGCGCCTGTACCGGCTGTCCCAGCCGGTGGACGGCAGCGTGGTCGCCGGGGAATACCGCACACCGCGCGGCACGCTGGGCAACCGCCGCAACATCGTGTGGATCTACGGCGAGAGCCTGGAGCGAACCTACTTCGACCAGAAGACCTTCCCCGGCCTGATGCCCCACCTGCGCAAGCTGGCCAGCGAGGGCCTGGACTTCCGTCATGTCACCTCGGCCGATGGCGGCGGCTGGACCATCGCCGGCATGGTGTCCTCGCAGTGCGGCGTGCCGCTGACCGCTGCGCCGGGCGATGAGAACAGTTACGGGCGGATGGGCAGCTTTCTGCCCGAGGCTCAGTGCCTGGGCGATTACTTACGCACCCAGGGCTATCGCAACGATTTTGTCGGCGGCGCCGATGGCGCGTTTGCCGGGAAGGCCAGCTTCCTGACCAGCCACGGCTTCGACGACGTGCGCGATCTGGCCTGGTTCAAGCAGCGCAAGATCGATCCCTCGCACTTCTCGGCGTGGGGCGTGCATGACGATGTAATGCTCGACCAGGTGTGGGACCAGTTCCAGACCCTGGCCCGCGGCGACCAGCCCTTCCTGCTGACCGCGCTGACCATGGATACCCACCACCCGGCCGGGCACCTGCCTGTGTCCTGCCAGGGGCAGCATTACCGCGGCGGCGACTTCGGCCAGATCGGCATGCTCGATGCGCTGCACTGCTCGGACCGGCTGATCTCCGAGCTGGTCGACAAGATCCGCAGCAGCCCGTGGGGCGATAACACCGTGATCGTGGTGTCCTCCGACCATCTGGCCATGCCCAACGATCTGACCGATACCCTGGCCAAGATGCGGCGTGAGAACCTGCTGCTGATGCTCGGCAAGGGCATCGCGCCGCGCCAGGTGGACGTGGCCAGCGCCAGCACCCTGGACACTGGCGCCACCCTGCTGTCGCTGCTGGATCCGTCGATGGCCTCGATCGGCTTCGGCCGCTCGCTGCTGGACGCGGCCAGGCATGCGCAGGGGGCCAGTGCGGCCTATGCGCGCGACGAAGGCCGCGATTATCCGCGCTACCTGGCCTATGCTCGCGAGCTGTGGACCGGACACGAGACCCGCACGCTGCGCGTGCATGACGACCGCATCGTGGTCGGCGTGCAGGAGGTGCGCCCGCCAGTGCTGCTGGACTACGACGCCCAGTGGAACCTCAAGAACATCACCCTGGAGGACACTCCGCGCCGCTTCCGCAAATCCAGTCCGGAAAACACGCTGGCCTATGTCGACCGGTGCACGGCCTTCGACAACGATTCACCCGACAGCGGATGGTGCGCGCTGCTGGTCAACAACGCCCGCGACGCGCGCCTGTACCGCAGCAGCGAACTGGCCCACGGTGTCCGCGTGGATGCGCCGCTGCAGCGCCTCGCGGGCACCCGGCTGGAACCGCGCATTCCGGTGATGGTGGGCTCGGCGATCCGCCAGACCGCACCGGGCGAATACCAGCTCACCCTCAACACCAGCCACCGCCCCAGCCACGCGTTCTGGATCGAGGCCATGGACGCCCAGGGCAAGGTCCTGGCCCAGCACTGGGCCCTGCCCGATCCGTCCGGACGCATCGACATGCAGCTGGAGCTGGACCGCGAGGTGGACGACATGCAGATCCGCGCCTGGCTCGGCTCGCCCGACGACATCGCCCTGGACAGCGACATGGCCCTGGTTAAGGCGCGTCGCCCCCCGCGGTCATAAGCGCAAGCCACGCCATCGCGCATGAAAAAAGCCCGGACGATGCCCGGGCTTTTTCGTTCGCGGTATGACCGGGGCGCTTACTTCAGCCCACGGTTCTCCAGCAGTGCATCGACGCTGGGATCCTTGCCGCGGAAGTCGCGGTACAGCGTGGCCAGGTCCACGGTGTTGCCGCGCGAGAGGATCTTGTCGCGGAAGATGTCGCCGTTCTTGCGGGTCAGGCCGCCATGCTCCTGGAACCACTCGAAGGCGTCGTCGTCGAGCACCTCGGCCCAGAAGTAGGCGTAGTAGCCGGCCGCATAGCCGCCGCCCCAGATGTGGTCGAAGTAGCTGGTGCGGTAGCGCGGTGGCACCTCGGCCAGGTCGACCTTGTACTTCTTCAGCGACTGGGCCTCGAAGGCGTCCACGTCCTCCAGCGGCGCATCGGCCGGCAGCGTGTGCCAGGCCATGTCCAGCAGCGCCGCCGACAGGTATTCGGTGGTGGCGTAGCCGGTGTTGAAGGTCTTGGACTTGCGGATCTTCTCCACCAGTTCCTTGGGCATTGCCTCGCCGGTCTGGTAATGCTTGGCGTAATGGGCGAAGACCTTCGGATCGGTCGCCCAGTGCTCGTTGAACTGCGAGGGGAACTCGACGAAGTCGCGTGAGGTGCTGGTCCCGGCGATGGACGGGTACTTCACCTTGGAGAACATGCCGTGCAGCGCATGGCCGAATTCATGGAACATCGTGGTGACGTCGTCGAAGCTCAGCAGCGCCGGCTGGCCATCGACCGGCTTGGTGAAGTTGCACACGTTGTAGACCACCGGCTTGTCGCCGGTGAGCCCGTCCTGCTCGACGAACACGTCCATCCACGCGCCGCCGGACTTGGAGTCACGCTTGAAATAGTCGGTGTAGAACAGCGCCAGCGACTTGCCGTCGGCGTCGAACACCTCGTAGACGCGCACGTCCGGGTTGTACACCGGGATGTCCTTGCGCTCCTTGAAGGTAACCCCGTAGAGCTGGTTGGCCGCGTAGAACACGCCGTTCTTGAGCACGTTGTCCAGCTCGAAGTACGGCTTGATCTGCGACTCGTCCAGGTCGTACTTCTGCTTGCGCACCTGCTCGGCGTAGTAATCCCAGTCCGCGGCGGTCAGCTTGAAGCCGCCGTTCTGCGCATCGATGACCTGCTGGATCTCGGCCGCCTCGCCCTTGGCCTTGGCCGTCGCCGCCGGCACCGTGTCGGTCAGCAGCTTGAGCGCCGCGTCGGGGGTCTTGGCCATCTGGTCGGCCAGGCTGTAGGCGGCATAGCTGTCAAAGCCCAGCAGCTTGGCCTTCTGCGCGCGCAGCTGGGCCAGGCGCTGGATGATCTGGCGGGTGTCGTTGGCGTCGCCGTGCTCGGTACGGGTCTCGGAAGCCTCGAGGATCCGGGTGCGCAGGTCGCGATCGCTCAGCGCGCCCAGTTCGGGCTGCTGGGTGGTGTTCTGCAGAGCCAGCAGGTACTTGCCGTCCTCACCGCGGGCCTTGGCGTCCTGCGCGGCCGAAGCAATGGCGCCGTCGGACATGCCGGCCAGCTGGGACTTGTCGTCCACCGTCACCGCACCGGCGGCCGCGGCGGCGACCAGGCGCTGGTGGAACTGCGTGGACAGGGTGGTCTCTTCCACGTTGAGCTTGCGCAGGGTGGCCTTGTCGGCATCGGACAGCTGCGCGCCGGCGCGCACGAACTCCTGGTAATCGCGCTCCACCAGGCGCAAGGACACCGGATCCAGGTTCAGGCTGTCGCGCTGATCGTAGATCGCCTTGATCCGCGCGAACAGCTTGGGATTGAGGCTGATCTCGTCCTGGTGGGCAGCCAGCTTGGGCGCGATGTCCTCCTGGATCTTCTGCCGTGCATCGTTGGTGTCGGCCTGGACCAGGCCGAAGAAGATGCGCGAGACGCGATCCAGGGTCTGCCCGGTCTGCTCCATCGCCTCGATGGTGTTGGCGAAGGTCGGCGCATCGGGGTTGTCGGCGATCTTGTTGATCTGCTCCAGATGCTCGCCCATGCCCTGCTCGAAGGCCGGCAGGAAGTCGGCATCCTGGATCTTGTCGAACTGCGGCGCGTGGAAGGGCAGCGGGCTCTGGCTCAACAGCGGGTTGGCGTGCTGCGGCTTGGCATCGGCGGCCGGTGCGGCATCGGCGGTCTTCACGGAATCTGCCTCCTGTTTGCTCTGGCAGGCGGCCAGCGCCAGGCTGATGGCGGCGGCGAGAACGAGGGTTCGGGTCATGATGTTTCCTGGAAACGTCGATCGTGTCATCGGGGAAATCGGGTCCGTCGATCCGGCGCTAGCGCCGACCGGCCGGGCCCGCATGTGCTTTGGTTGGGCCGCTCACGTCGTGCCGCGGGTCTTGCCCATCCACGGGCGGTACCAGGCGCGGATGGCGGCCATGTCCGCCTCCATGTCGCCGGTGGGATAGAACACCGGACCGACACCGACGATCTTCTCGGGGTAGTGGAAGTAGGCCAGCAGGATCGGTACGTCGGCGGCGCGGGCGATCTTCCAGAAACCGGTCTTCCACTTGTCCACGCGCTTGCGGGTGCCCTCGGGCGTGACCACGAACCAGATGCGCTCGTAGCCGTGAAGGGTCTCCACCGCCTGGCGCACCACGCCGCCGGCATTAGCCCGGTCCACCGGCACCACGCCCAGCTTGTGCAGGAGCGGGCCCAGCGGCCACCAGAACAGGCTGGCCTTGCCCAGCACCTTGACCTCGAAACCGCAGGCGATCTTCACCGCCATGCCCCACAGGCCGTCCCAGTTGGACGAATGCGGGGCCACGATCATCACCAGCTTGGGAATGTCCGGCAGCTCGCCGGCAATGCGCCAGCCGCTCAGGCGCAGCAGCGTGCGTGCACACCAGCGGTTGAAGCGGTTGGGCTTCACCCGCGGCATGTCGGGCGGTGCGGCCGGGACTTCGCCCGGCGGCCGCGGCGGGGTCATGTCAGTCCCAATCACGGGCGGTCCGGTCGCGTTTGATCTGGCCGCGGGACTTCTTGGCATCCAGCCGGCGCAGCTTGGAAGCCCGGCTCGGGCGGGTCGCCAGCCGCGGCTTGGGCACCGACAGGCCAGCAGCGATGATGCCGGCCAGGCGCTCACGCGCGTCCTGGCGGTTGCGGTCCTGGGTGCGGAAGCGCTGGGCGTCGATCACCAGTACCCCGGCGTCGGTCAGGCGCCGGTCGCGGCGCGCCAGCAGGCGGCTGCGCAACACCTCGGGCAGCGAGGGCGAGCCAGCCACGTCGAAGCGCAACTCCACCGCGGTGGCGACCTTGTTCACGTTCTGGCCGCCCGCGCCGCTGGCGCGCACGAAGCGCTCGACGAGTTCGTCGTCGGGGATGGACAGCGTGGGCGAGATCTGCAGAAATCCAGCGGGCATGGGCGGCATTGTAGGCGATGGCCAAGCTGTACCGGCCGATGACATCCCCGGCGGTTTAGTGAAATTTTTACACGGGCGCCGACCGCGCTCGGCACCATCGCTTCCCGCCCCACATCCCGGAGCCGCGATGCCACGCTGTCGATCCATCCCCGTCCTGATGCTGCTGTGCCTGCTGTCGACGGCCCTGGCGCCGGCGGCGCAGGCCCGCGAGCCGACCGACAAGGAGATCGAACGCCTGCTGGCGGCTTCGCGCGCGCAAAGCATGCTGGCCGCTATCCAGCCGCAGGTCGAGGCCATCCAGCGCCAGCAGTTCGCCGAGCTCACCGAAGGCAAGACCCTCACTCCGCAGCAGCAGCAGGAGATCGCCAGCATCCAGGCGCGCACCTCGGAAATCGTGCGTCAGTCCCTGGCCTGGGACCAGATGCGCCCGGTGTATCTGCAGGTCTACCGGGAAACCTTCGACGACGACGATGTCAAGGCGATGACCAAGTTCTACGAGAGCAAGGCCGGCCAGCACCTGCTCGACAAGACCCCGGCGATGATGCAGACGCTGATGGTGGCCATCCAGCAGAAGATGATCCCGCAACTCGAAGCCCTGCAGGCCGAGGTCAAGACCGTGTCGGCCGAGCCGATCCCGGCCCCGCCGGTGTCCCCGCCGCAGGAGCGGCGCAAGGCGGCCACGCACAGCACCACCAAGAAGAAGTCGACCAAGAAGGCTTCCAGCAAGAAGAAGTAAGCCCCCGCGCGGAATCAGCCTGGCAGGCTGGCGCGCGGCGGCAGCCGCCAGTCGACCGCGCCCAGGCCGTGGCGGGCCAGGTACTCGTTGGCCTGGGAGAAGTGCCGGCAGCCCAGGAAGCCGCGATGCGCCGACAGCGGCGAGGGATGCGGCGCCTTGAGCACGCGATGCGTGCGCGGGTCGATCACCTTGCCCTTGGCCTGCGCGTAGCTGCCCCACAGCAGGAACACCAGGTGCTCACGCTCGGCCGCCAGCGCCTGGATCACGTGGTCGGTGAAGCCTTCCCAGCCCTTGCCCTGATGCGCGCCGGCCCGGCCCTCCTCGACGGTCAGCACCGAGTTGAGCAGCAGCACGCCATGCTCTGCCCACGGCGTCAGGCAGCCGTGATCCGGCGGCGTGAAGCCGATATCGCTGGCCAGTTCCTTGTAGATGTTCTGCAGCGAGGGCGGCACCGGCGTGCCCGGCTGCACCGAAAAGCACAGCCCGTGCGCCTGGCCGGCGCCGTGATACGGGTCTTGCCCCAGGATCACCACCTTGACCGCGTCGAACGGCGTGGCATCGAAGGCGGCGAAGATCTGTGGGCCGGGTGGAAACACGCGCGCCCCGGCCTGCTTGCGCTGGCGCAGGAACGTCGACAGCGCCTGCATCTCCGGCCGCAACAGGTAATCGCCGACCCGCGCCTTCCATGACGGTTCGAGCTGGATGTGGGATTGTGAAACGTCGTCGGTCATCGCGTCATTGTAGGCGGCGCCCCAGCTTGCTTGTCTGGGTGGGAGCCGCCAAGGCGGCGATGGGGCTTCACCAGGAAAGCCTCATCGCCGCCATGGCGGCTCGCATACCAGTGTCACGCCACCGCTGGCAGCGTGGCCATGTCCCAGCGCGGGGTGACCTGGACCTGCGCGTCGCTGCGCTGGCCGGCCTCCAGGCGCAGCGCGCCGGCGAAGGCGATCATCGCGCCGTTGTCGGTGCACAGCGCCGGTCGCGGGAAGCAGGCGCGTCCACCGCGCTGCGCACACATCGCCTGGAGCTTGGCGCGCAGGCGCTTGTTGGCACCGACGCCACCGGCGATCACCAGGGTGTCGCTACCGGCCGCATCCAGCGCGCGCTCGCACTTGATGGCCAGGGTGTCCACCACCGCGTCCTCGAACCCACGCGCGATGTCAGCGCGCGTGGTCTCGGACTGGTCGCTGTCGCGCCAGGCCAGCAGCACCTGGGTCTTCAGGCCCGAGAAACTGAAATCCAGGCCCGGCCGATCGGTCATCGGCCGCGAGAACCTGTAGGCACCGGGCGTGCCGGTTTCGGCCAGCCTGGCCAGCTGCGGACCGCCCGGATACGGCAAGCCCATCAGCTTGGCGGTCTTGTCGAAGGCCTCGCCGGCCGCATCGTCCAGGGTCTCGCCCAACAGCCGGTATTCCCCGATCCGCTCCACCGCGACCAACTGGGTATGCCCGCCGGAAACCAGCAGCGCCACGAACGGCGCCTGCGGCGGATCGTCCTCCATCAGCGGCGCCAGCAGGTGGCCTTCCATGTGATGCACGCCGATGGCCGGCAGGTCCAAGGCCCAGGCCAGCGAGCGGGCCACGCCCGCCCCGACCAGCAGCGCGCCGACCAGCCCGGGGCCGGCGGTATAGGCCACGCCGTCCAACTCGCGCGTGGACAGTCCCGCCTCGTCCAGGGTCTGGCGGATCAGCGGCAGCAGCTTGCGCACGTGGTCGCGGCTGGCCAGTTCCGGGACCACGCCGCCGTACTGGGCATGCAGGGCGATCTGGCTGTAGACCGCGTGGGCGCGCAGCCCGGCCGCGCCGGTCAGGGCGGTGTCGTAGACGGCCACGCCGGTTTCGTCGCAGGAGGTTTCGATGCCGAGGACTTTCATGGGCACAAGGATGCGCCCGGGCCGGTGGCTTTTCCAGCCACGCGTACTTGCACGGCCCCAATCGAGCCGTTATAGTGCGCGGCTCACCGGGTTTGATCCCGGTACTTTTGTGTCCCGGAGATTCCATGCCCAGCGTCAAAGTCCGCGAAAACGAGCCCTTCGAGTTTGCGCTCCGTCGTTTCAAGCGCACCTGCGAAAAGGCCGGCGTGCTGGCCGAAACCCGCAAGCGCGAATTTTATGAAAAGCCGACCCAGGAGCGTAAGCGCAAGGCCGCTGCCGCGGTGAAGCGCCAGCTGCGTCGCTCCTCGCGCGACGTCACCAAGCGCCAGCGCCTGTACTGAGCGACGGCGGGTCGTTCCGCGCGGTGGCCGCTTGCGGCCATCGACGGAAAGCCAGACCAAGAGCCGGCACGCGTGAGCGTCGCCGGCTTTTTGTCGTCCCTTCGTTTTCCTTTTCGCACGGCCCGTGCCGCGCGCGTTCGCCAGGAGTTTTCCCATGACCCTCAAGCAGCAGCTCACCGATGACATGAAGACGGCCATGAAGGCCGGCGAGAAGGACCGCCTGGGCGTGATCCGCCTGATCAACGCGGCGATCAAGCAGCGGGAAGTGGACGAGCGCATCGAACTGGACGACGCCGCGGTGCTGGCCGTGCTGGAAAAGATGGTCAAGCAGCGCAAGGATTCGGTCAGCCAGTACGAGGCCGCCGGGCGCGAGGACCTGGCCGCGATCGAGCGTGCCGAGTTGGTCGTGATCGACGGCTACCTGCCAGCCAAGCTGGACGAGGCTGCGATTGGCGCCGCGATCGACGCGGCCATCGCCCAGACCGGCGCCAGCGGTCCGGCCGACATGGGCAAGCTGATGGGCGTGCTCAAGCCGCAGCTGGCCGGTCAGGCCGACATGGGCGTGGTTTCCAAGCTGGTCAAGGCCAAGCTGGCCGGCTGACCTCGCCGCGTGTGTCGCCGGCCCCGGGGCGGCGCCACACGCCCCGACGCGCCCACAGGGTGGCCGCGTCGCCTGTCAATGCAACTGATTCTCATATAGAATCGCACACGCTGGGCGCACGCCACCTGCCGCGCCCTAGAGCCGTCCGGTGCGCCGGATTTCGGGGTCATGTTCCGCGTGTCTGCACCCACTTGCCCCGTCGGACAGCGTCCGGCGCCGCCGCTTTCGCTCGCCGTGCTGGCTGCCTCACCACACGTGGCACAGCAGCCTCCGGCCCAGGCCGAAGCTTCCATCGAGCCGGGCATGCGGACCGTGACGCGCACCGGAAGCGGCTCAACCACAAGTTCGCGGACGCATCCCGGCGGGAATGCCTCCCTGTTCGCCAAGCACCGGCACGACATGAGCGACGGATCCGAGACTCCCAATGCAATGCCCGTGGCTCCCCGCGCGTCCGGCACCGGCCGCAAGCCGGTAGGTGATGGCCCGGTCGTCCTGATGGAACCTGCTTGATGACGCTCCTGTACCTGTGCTGCAGCCTGCTGGCCGCCTCGGCCTTCTATGCCGCCACCGCCCACCAGCGACTCCGACCCTCGCTGCGCGCCCACGCCCGCGCGTTGCGCTGGCTCGGCACGGCCCTGTGCGGCGTCGCGTTGACCGCTGGAATCGCCGCGCTCGGCCCGCTGGCCGGCGTCTCCTCCGCCCTGACCGCGCTCATGCTGGGCATGGTCGCCTTGCCCTACCTGGACGCCTGGCGTCCTGGCCCGGGAGGCACGCGCGATGTGGGCTAGGTGGACAGCGGCCATCGTGCTGGGCCTGCCGGCCACGACCGGCGTGATCGGGCTGCTGGCCCTGTTGTGGCCGGGCCCGGTGGAACGGACCACGCTGCCGTGGCTGCTGCTGGCCGTCCCGGTCTGGGTGGGCGCGATGTCGCTGGCCTTCGCCTGCCGCAGTGGCGCGCGGGCCTGGGGATGGCTGGGCGGGATCACGGTCCTGGCCTTTGTCGCGCTGCATCTGGTCAAGGCCCTGGGCTGGACGGGCCTGCCGGCATGAAGGCCGCCACGCTCCGCAGTTTCCTGGCGCTGCATACCTGGGTCGGGCTGATCGCTGGCATGGCGCTGTTCATCGCCTTCTATGCCGGGGCCTTCACGGTGTTCACCCATGAGCTGACCCAGTGGGCGCCCCGCCCGGCGGCGGCGCTGCGCGGCTCGAGGCCAGATCCCGCGCGCGAGATGGCCCAGGCCCAGGCACTGGTGGACGCGACCGCGCGCGCGCATCCGAGTACGCGCGAGGCGATGTTCCTGGTGCTGGCCGGCGAACACGGCCCGGTTCCGCGCATCTTCCATCAGCCGCCCGGCGACCGGCACACCTACCAGTACCAGTTCGATGCCCAGGGCCAGGTGCGGACCCTGCCGCAGCGCACCGGCTTCGTCGATTTCCTCTACGACCTGCACTTCACCGCCGGGTTGCCGCGCACCTTCGGCACCTATCTGTTTGGCGTGGTGAGCGTCCTGTATGGCCTGGCGCTGGTCTCCGGCGTGGTGATCTACGCGCCGGTGATGCTCAAGGACCTGTTCGCCCTGCGCGCGGGGCGCAACATCAAGCGCCTGTGGCAGGACGCGCACAATGTGATCGGCATGCTGTCCCTGCCCTTCCATGTGGTGTTTGCCTGGTCCGGTGCGGTGCTGGCCCTGGGCCTGCTGTTGCTGGCGCCGTTTCAGTCGCTGGTCTTCGATGGCAAGTTGATGCAGGTGCTGGAGTCGGACTTCTGGATGACCCCGCACGCCGAGGCCGCAGGCGTGGCCCGACCGACGCTGCCCGTGGCCGATCTGGTCGCGCGCGCGCAGGTTGCCCTGCCGGGACTGGAAGTCAGCTCACTGGCCTACCACGATACCGGCGATGCCAATGCCCAGATCGAGGTGTACGGCGAGGTCGACCAGCGTCGGCTCAACACCTTGGGCATGGTGGCGCTCAACGGCGCCACCGGCCAGGTGCAGCAGGTCCTGGACCCGCGCACGATGTCGCTGGGGACGGCCATGCTGCGTGGCCTGCAGGCCCTGCACTTCGGCGGCTACGGGCACCAGCCGGTGAAATGGCTGTACTTCGTGCTGGGCCTGGGCGGCGCGTTCCTGTTCTACAGCGGCAACCTGCTGTGGATCGAGGCCCGACGCAAGCGGCGCACGCCGCAACAGCCGGTGCGCACCCAGGTGATGGCGCGGCTGACCCTGGGCGTTTGCCTGGGCTGCGTGGGCGGGGTGTCGGCACTGTTCATCGCCGGCGCGCTGTTGCCCGACGCACAGGCCTCACTGGCCTACTACGTGGTGTTCTGCGCGATGCTGGCCTGGGCCCTGTTGCGCGCACCGGCGCGTGCCGGCGCCGAACTGCTCTACGCCTGCGCCGCGCTGACCGCGCTGGTGCCGGTGGCTGGTTGGATCGGCACCGGTGAGCACTTCTTTGCCGCGCTGTGGAACGCGCACTGGACGCGCTTCAGCGTCGGCGTGATCGCCCTGCTGCTGGCCTGGGCGTACTGGCGCATGGGCCGCGCCGCCGCGCGACGTGCGCGCGAGGGAGACCCCAACAGCGTGTGGGCACGCCGTCCGCAGCACGAAATCTGAACCCATCGCTCACCCGACGGCGACGGACAGGTTTGGCATGCTCGGACGGATCCTCCCCACCGGGAACGCCGTGCGCCTGCCAACCGACAAATTCCAGCACCAGATCCAGCGCCTGCAGGACAGCCTGCCGGTGGCTCTGGCGCGACGCTTTGCCGAGAGCGACCTGATGACCCAGGCCGCGGCGCTGACCTTCTACGCGTTGCTGTCGCTGGCGCCGCTGCTGGTGTTGCTGCTGTGGATGACCGCCTCGCTCTACCCGCCGGCCCAGGATGAACTGCTCCGGCAGATCGGCGGCCTGGCCGGGCCCCAGGCCGGGGCGGTCGCGCGCACGGTGCTGGACAACGCCAACCGCGAGCCCAGCGTCGGCTCGCTGGCCGGACTGTGGAGCACGCTGCTGCTGTTCGTCGGCGCCACGGCGGTGTTCGCGCGCCTGCAGGCAGCGCTCAACGTGATCTTCTACACCGACCGCAACGACCTGCATGGCGGCATCAAGGAGTTCCTGAAGAAGCGCGTATTCTCCTTCGGCGTGGTGCTGGGCCTGGGCTTCCTGCTGATCGTGTCGATGATGGCCGCCACCGCGCTGCAGGTGGTGCTCAATAACGTGCCCTCGCTGCTGCCGGTCCTGGGCAACGCCATGACCTTCGCCCTGTACGCGGCGGCATTCGCCTTCCTCTACCACTACCTGCCCGACCGCCGGGTCGAATGGCGCCAGGCGCTGCTGGGCGGGATCATCACCGCAGGCCTGTTTGTCCTGGGCCGCTACGGGATCGGCGTGTACCTGGCCCAGACCGAGCCGGGCAGCGCCTACGGCACCATGGGGGCGATGGTGATCATGCTGGTGTGGCTCTACTACGCCACCGTGGTGTTCTTCGTCGGCGCGTTGATCACCGCGGTGATCGACGAACGCATCGACGCGCGCAATGCGCGCAGGCTGGCCGAGCGCGCGCACGAGACCGTCAGCGATGCCGCGCCGGGCGCCGATCCGGACTCGCGCCCGCTGCCGCAGACCGACGTGCCCGGGCAGGCACCGAACCCGCCACCGTGATCGCGACCAGGCCGCACCACAGCGCCACCGCATGCGGGATGCCGGATCGGGGATAATCTGCGGTCCATGCCGCGTATCCCCGACGCCTTCATCGACGACCTGCTGGCCCGGACGGATATCGTCGAGGTGGTCGGCACGCGCGTGCCGCTGAAGAAGCAGGGCCGCGAATACGCCGCGCGCTGCCCGTTCCACGACGAGCGCTCGGCCTCGTTCACCGTCTCGCCGACCAAGCAGTTCTATCACTGCTTCGGCTGCGGCGCGCACGGCACGGCGATCAGCTTCCTGATGAACTACGACCGCCTCGAATTCCTCGACGCGGTCGACGAGCTGGCCAAGCGCGCCGGCATGGAGATCCCGCGCGAGGCGACCGCGCGCAACGCCGTCACCGACGATAGCCGCGACCTGTACGCGGCCATGGACGCCAGCGCCAAATTCTTCCAGCGCCAGCTCGCCGGCAGCGACAAGGCCCGCGCCTATCTGGACGGGCGCGGCTTGGACGAGGCCACGCGCACGCTGTTCGGCATCGGCTATGCACCCGATGGCTATTCGGCGCTGAAGGACGCGCTGGGGACGGATGCGCGGCGCATGCAGCTGCTCGAACGCGGCGGCATGTTCTCCAAGAACGATCGCGGCCACGTCTATGACAAGTTCCGCGACCGGGTGATGTTTCCCATCGCCGACCGCCGCGGGCGCACGATCGCCTTCGGCGGCCGCGTGCTGGACAAGGATGACGGGCCCAAATACCTCAACAGTCCCGAGACCACGCTGTTCCACAAGGGTCGCGAGCTGTACGGGCTGTGGCAGGTGCGCCAGGCCAACCAGAAGATCGACAAGCTGGTGGTGGTCGAGGGCTACATGGACGTGGTGAGCCTGTTCCAGTTCGGCGTGCCCTATGCGGTGGCCACGCTGGGCACGGCGACCACGTCCGACCACGCCGAACTGCTGTTCCGCAACGCGGCCGACGTGTATTTCTGCTTCGACGGCGACGCCGCCGGTCAGCGCGCGGGCTGGCGCGCGCTGGAGTCGGTACTGCCGCGCATGAAGGACGGACGCCAGGCGTTCTTCCTGTTCCTGCCACAGGGCGAGGACCCGGACACCATCGTGCGCAAGGAGGGCGCCGAGGGCTTCGCCACGCGCCTGGGGCAGGCCACGCCGCTGTCGCAGTTCTTCTTCGACGAGCTGTCCCGGGACATCAACCTGGCCACGCTGGACGGCAAGGCGCGTCTGGCCGAGAAAGCCAAGCCCTTGCTGGCGCAGATCCCCGAAGGCGCCTTTGGCGACCTGATGCGCGCGCAGCTGACCCAGGTCACCGGCGTGGGCGCCAACGCACCGCAGGCCCAGGCGCCGTCCCGGCCACCAGCGCGCGCGCAGGCCGCGCGCGGCCCGCAGCAGCGCCCCAGCCTGGTGCGCAGCGCCATCGTGCGTCTGCTGCATGCCCCCTCGCTGGCCCTGGAAGTGCCGATGCCCTATACCTTCGCCGGGCTGCGCCAGCCCGGGGTGGCCTTGCTGACCGAACTGCTGGACATCATCCAGGCCCGCCCGGAGATCAGTCCGGGCGCGCTGCTGGAGCACTTCGCCGAGCGCGAGGAACTGCCCGCCCTGCAGAAACTGGTCGTGCAGGACCTCCCGGGTGAGGAAGCCGCCTGGCGCCAGGAGCTGCACGACGCGGTGCTGCAGTTGGAGAAGCAGACCCTGCAGCAGCGCCTGGACGAGTTGCTGGCCAAGCAGCGTGCACAGGGACTGGACGAAGCCGACAAGTACGAACTGCGGGAACTGCTCAAGGTGCGCGCCGGCGGGCATTGAGCACCCGCCTGGTGGGAGCCGCCATGGCGGCGAGGGGTTCTCCCGGTAAAGCATCATCGCCGCCATGGCGGCTCCCACGGCATATCGGGCAGGGCCCGACGGGCACGGGGGCTAGAATGGCGACCCCCTCGTCATCCTCCTTGCCGTGAACCTGCTCAAGCGCCTGCGCATCGATCCCTTCACCCTGACGCTGCTGGGCACGGTCCTGTTGGCCTCGCTGCTGCCGGTGCGCGGCCCGGCCGCCGCGTGGATGGACATGGTCACCGACATCGCCATCGCCGCGCTGTTCTTCCTGCATGGCGCGCGGCTCTCGCGCCAGTCGATCCTGGCCGGCGCCACGCACTGGCGCCTGCACCTGACCATCCTGTGTTGCACCTTCGTGCTGTTCCCGCTGCTGGGGATGGCCGTGCACCCCGTCGCCGAACGCCTGCTCACGCCCGGCCTGGCCCTGGGGCTGCTGTTCCTGTGCGCCCTGCCCTCCACCGTGCAGTCCTCGATCGCCTTCACCTCCATGGCCGGCGGCAACGTCCCAGCCGCGGTGGTCTCGGCCTCTGCGTCTAGCCTGCTGGGCGTGTTCCTGACCCCGATGATCATGGCCCTGATGGCCGGCACCCAGGGCCAGATGGCCGATCCGGTGGCGGCCATGGGCAAGATCCTGCTGCAGCTGCTGGTACCGTTCCTGGCCGGTCACCTGCTGCGGCCGTTGATCGGTGGCTGGGTCGATCGCCACCGACCGGTCCTGAAATACACCGACCAGGGCACGATCCTGCTGGTGGTCTACACCGCCTTCAGCGCCGCGGTGGTCGAGGGCCTGTGGCACAAGACGCCGGTGCTGGCGCTGCTGGGCGTGGTGGTGTTCGCCGCGGTGCTGCTGGGCATGGTGATGGGCCTGATCACGCTGCTGGCCCGCCGGCTGGGCTTTGGCCGCGCCGACGAGATCGCCATCGTGTTCTGCGGTTCCAAGAAGAGCCTGGCCACCGGTGTGCCGATGGCCAAGGTGATGTTCGCCGGCGGCGCGCTGGGCGCCATCGTGCTGCCGGTGATGATCTTCCACCAGGTGCAGCTGATCACCTGCGCGGTGGTGGCCCAGCGCTACGCGCGCGCCGGCGGCCGCGCGGTCGCGGCGACCGAGTGAGGCCGGCTCAGATCACCAGCGTGTACTGATCCAGGTTGGCCGGGGTGACCACGCGGAATCGGGTCAGGCCTTCGGGCGCCTGCTCGAGTTCCTCGTTGGCGTGCATCAGGTGCTGCAGGCCGGCCAGGACCTGGCTCTCCGGATCCTGGTCGAGAGTGGCGGCCATGTCGCCGGCGTTGAGCAGCTCGGCGTGTTCGCGCGTGGCCTCGTGGCCCACCCAGACCGGCGCGACCGCCAGCGGATGGCGGCGCAGCGCACGCCTGATTCCAGCCGAGGCCGAGCCGGTGTTGTAGACCGCGACGATGTCGTGGTGCTGGCGCAAGGCGTCGTGCAGCTGGGCGTAGGCGCGCTCGACGTCGTCGAACATCTCCACCGGCGGCAGCGGGTCCAGGTGCGGGAACTGCTCGGCCAGGATCTGATTGAAGCCTTCCACCCGCTCGGTGTGCGCGCGGAAGTCCAGCGAGGTCACCGGGATCCAGACCTTGCCGGCCTGGCGGGTGAAGCGCCCGATCAGATAGCCCGCCGTGCGCCCGGCCAGGGTGTTGTCGATGCCCGTATAGGCCAGCCGGCGCACGCCAGTGATGTCAGTGGACAGGGTGACCACCGGCGTGCCGGCGGCATTGACCACCTGTAGGGCGCGGCGGATGCGGTCGCTGTCGCGTGCCACGATCAACAGGCCATGGCGCGGGTACGGCGGATGCTCCAGGAACGCGGCCAGGCGCTCGTCGTCGCGCTCGCCCCAGGCGCTGCGGTGCACGGTCACCCGCGGCCCGATCAGGCTGGCGTAGCGCTCCAGCGCGCGGTTGATCCGCTGGAAGTGCGGTACGTCGCTATGCACCAGGATCACGTCGAAATGCAGCACGCCATGGCGCACGCTGGGCAGCATGCGATTGGTACCCAGCCGTTTGGCGGCATCGACCACCTTGCGGCGCAGGGCATCGGACACGCTGCCGCGCTCATTGAGCACGCGATCCACGGTGCTGGGGCTGACCCCGGCCTCGATGGCGATCTCGGTGAAACGGGGCGCGCGTTTGGTGCGGCGTCGGCCTTCGGCGCTCATGGGAACAGGTGACATAGCGGAACGGGAATCGGCCGGCCCGCACACGAACGGACCGACCTGTTCATCCTCGCCCGCCAAGGGCCCAGGTGCAATGTCGCCATGCTCATCCCAGGCTGCGCCCGGCCAGTCCGGGCAGCCAGGGCGAGAGCCAGTGATCCACCAGCAGGAAGGCGAACAGCGCCATCAAGTACACGATGGAATAGCGGAAGGTGCGCATGGCGAAGAACTCGTCCGGCGGGTCCAGCATCCTCCAGGCGTACCACAGGAACCCCACGCCCAGCACCAGCGCACCGGCCAGGTAGAACAGCCCACTGAGGCCGAACAGCACCGGCAGCAGCGTGGCTTCCACCAGCAGCACGGTATAGAACAGGATCTGCCAGCGCGTGTAGACCACTCCGTGGGTGACCGGCAGCATCGGGATCAGCGCCTTGGCGTAATCCTCGCGGCGGAAGATCGCCAACGCCCAGAAGTGCGGCGGGGTCCACACGAAGATGATCAGCACCAGCAGCAGGCTGTGGCCCCAGTCCCACGGCCCCTGCATGCCGGTCACCGCGGCCCAACCCAGCAGCGGCGGCATGGCGCCGGCCAGCCCGCCGATGACGATGTTCTGCGGCGTGGCGCGCTTGAGGTAGACGGTGTAGATCACCGCATAGCCGATCAGCGAGAAGAAGGTCAGCACCGCGGTGATCACGTTGACCCACAGCACCAGGATCAGCATTGAGATCACGGTCAGCACCGTGGCGAAGGCCAGCACCTGCCAGGGCTGGACCTTGCCCACCACCAGCGGACGCCACGAGGTGCGTGCCATCTGCGCATCGATCCGCGCATCCAGCAGCTGGTTGATCGCCGCGGCGGCCGACGCCGCCAGCCAGATGCCCAGGAAGCCCAGCAGCCCGTCGCGCACGTTGCGCCAGGTCGGCAGGCCTGGAATGGCCAGGATCATCCCCACGAACGCGGTGAACACGATCAACGCGACCACGCGCGGCTTGGTCAGGTCCCAGTAGTCGCGGAGCGTGGTGCGTGTGGCGCTCATTCCGGCACCTTCAGCCGCGCCAGCAGCGAGACCATCACGAACAGCAGCACGACCGCCCCGGCGTTGTGCAGCACCGCCACGGCCAGCGGCAGCGCCAGCTTGACGTTGAGGATGCCCAGGCACACCTGCGCGAAAAGCGCCAGCAGCAGGCCGGCGGCCCAACCGCGCATGCCCGGCACCTTCCACAGGCGCAGGCTGCAGAACGCCAGCCAGCAGAACACCACGATGGCCATCAGCCGATGGGTCATCTGGATGGCGATGCGAGCGGCGCCGTCGAGCACGCCACCTTCGTAGTCCACGCCGATGCCGCGCCACAGGGTGAAGCCTTCATGGAAGTCGTGCGGCGGCCACCACTGCCCCACGCACTGCGGAAAATTCTCCACGCGCCAGCTGCCGCCTCCGCAGGCCAGCGCGGCGTAGTTGGCGCTGACCCAGCCGCCCAGCGCGATCTGTATCACCAGCAGGCCCAGGCCCACGCCCAGCACGCGCTTGAGCGTGCGCGCCTCACCCAGATGGATCGGCAGATCGGTCGCGCGCCAGGCCATCCACACCAGCAGGGAGAAGGTGGCCAGGCCGCCGAGCAGGTGGCCCATGACCACGATCGGCTTGAGCAACCAGGTCACCGTCCACATGCCCAGCAGCGCCTGGAAGACGATCATCGCCAGGGTCAGCACCGCCACCCGCGCCAGGTCGCCGCCTCCGCCGGGCGCCGAGGCCTGGCTCCAGCGCCAGGCCGCCAGCAGCAGGATGCCTTCCCCCAGTGCCGCCACCACGCTGGCGGCCACGTGTTGGCCCTGCATGTACAGCGGAATGGCGGCGGCCACCAGCACCGCCGAGGCGATCACCTGGCTCACCCCCAGCCGCCGCCGGCGCACCGCCATCAGGGCCAGGCTGAAGATCTCGATGCTGAGCATGCCGGCCAGGAAGCGGTGCACTTGCTCGCGCCAGGCCTTGTGGGTTTCCAGCGGGCGAATCTTCAGCTGCGCGTGGTCGATGATGTCCGACGGCGCCTCGGGCCATGCGGCGCGGCCATAACACGTCGGCCAGTCCGGGCAGCTCAGGCCGGCATCGGACAGGCGCACGAAGCCGCCGAAAACGATCGTGCTGGCGGTCATGAAGGCCGCCAGCCAGGCGATGCGGTGGAAGTGCCGGAACGGCAGGCGTAGGGAGGCAGGCATTACGGTGGGATTCGCTCTAAAGGAGTTTCAGCAGCTTGGCGACGTCGCTGCGCAGGTCGGCCGGGTCGAAGCCCGGGGCGAAGCGCATGATCACAAAGCCGTTGGGATCGATGACGTAGACCGGCACGCCGGCCGGATCGTCCACACCAGGCAGGGCAGCCAGCAGGGCCGGGTCGCGTACCAGCACGCGCAGCGCAGCCGGGTGCGCGGCGCCAGGCGGCGGCGTGCCCAGCCACAGGATATGCACCTGGTCGGCGTTGTGGCCGAACAGCTGCCACACCGTGTCCAATTGCTCGGACAGGACCACGCAGGACGCCACGCAGTCGCCCGGCGGGGCCAGCACGATGCGCCAGGTGCGCTGCGGCTGCTGCCAGGCATAGGTGCCGCCGCCTGCCAGCGCCGGATGCACCTGGCGCACGTCGCGCGGCGGCTGCAGCAGTTCGCCATGGTTCTTCAGGCCGGCCGGGCGCCAGCCGGCAAAACGCAGCACGCCGGCCCCGGCCACGCTGCCGAAGAACAGCACGAACAGCGCGATCAGAATCAACCGGCCGCGGCGGCGGCCAGGCGGGGCATCAGGCAGGGTCATGCCCCATTTTCTCACGGGTGGCGCCCCGGCGCCGCCAGGTGAGCACCACGGCGGTGACCAGCACCGCCAGGGCCAGGCCGAACCATTGCACGGCATAGCCCAGATGACGTGCAGGCGGGAGGGTATTGGGCAACACGTCCAGGTCCCGCGCAAAGCCGATGGGCAGCGCCGGATCCAGCCGCAAAACCCTTGGGGCAAGGCGTTTGCGGCCCAGCGGTGCAGCCAGGACGGCCGGCTCCAGCGCGACCGCCAGCAGGTCGCCATCCTCCTGCACGGCCGGCATGCCCCGGATCAGCCCGGGCGCGGGCGGCGGCGCCAGCAGGCCCGCAATCTGACGCGATCCCGTCAAGGACGGCACGACCGGCATCGTCCTGGCGGCATCCAGCGGCTGCCAGCCCAGGTCCACCAGCAGCGCGGGACCCCCGTCGTCCGGCACGAAGGGACGATAGGCCCGCACCCCCGGCCGGCCGTCATGGGACTGGTTGTCCAGCAACACGGCCGGTCCGGGCGCGAAGTGGCCACGGCCGGCCGCCCAGTCGACCTGCTGCGCGCGATCGTGCTGCGCCGCGGCGGAGAGCGGTCGCGGCTGGCGCGCGCGCAGCACGTGCGCCACCTGATCAAGCAACGCCCGCTTGGCCTGCGCACGCCCCAGTTGCCAGCTTCCCAGCGTGCAGAAGCCGGCGGCCACCACCACGGCCAGCAGCCAACCAACCGGCGTGGGCAGGCGACGCCTCATGCCGTTCGCGGCGCGGGGGCGGATAATGCGCTCATGCGGCGCGGTGCCGCACCGAGGCCTGGATGAACGACTCGCTCAAGACCCTGCTGATCGTCGCGTTCCTGATCATGATCGTGTGGAACCTCGGCGCCGGCCTGTATTACCTGCTGATCGACCGCGGCCAGACCACGCGCACCGTGCGTGCGCTGAGCTGGCGCATCGGCCTGTCGGTCGCCCTGATCCTGTTGGTGATCGCCGGCATCTGGAGTGGCGTGATCCAGCCACACGGCATCGGGCGCTGAGGCCGATCAAGGCTCAAAGCCACGCGGGCCTGCGCGCGCCGCTGGCCGCTTACAGCACGTAGACGAACAGGAACAGCGCCAACCACACCACATCCACGAAGTGCCAGTACCACGCGGCCGCCTCGAAGGCGAAGTGGTTGTCCTTGGTGAAGTGCCCCTTGAGCACGCGCAGCCACATGATGGCCAGCATCAGGGTGCCCAGGAACACGTGCGCACCATGGAATCCGGTGAGCATGAAGAAGGTCGAGCCGTAGATACCCGAGCCCAGGGTCAGATTGAGCTCGTGGTAGGCATGCAGGTACTCGGTGGCCTGGAAGTACAGGAAGGTGATGCCCAACAGCACCGTAATGCCCAGCCACACCAGCACCGCGCCGCGGTGCGCGGCCTTGAGCGCGTGGTGGGAGATGGTCAGGGTCACACCGGAGCTGAGCAGGATCAGGGTGTTGATCAGCGGCAGGCCCCAGGCCGGGATGGTCTGGAAGTGCCCGCCGATCTCGCCCGGGCCGTTGGTCGGCCAGCCGGCCGAATAACCTTCCCACAGCAGCGCGTTGGTCATCACCCCGTCGCCCTGCCCGCTCAGCCACGGCAGCGAGTAAGTGCGGGTGTAGAACAGCGCGCCGAAGAACGCGGCGAAGAACATCACCTCCGAGAAGATGAACCACACCATCCCCATGCGGAAAGAGACATCGACCTGCTTGTTGTAGTGGCCGGCGACCGACTCGCGGATCACGTCGCCGAACCACATGAACAAGGTCGCGGCCAGCATTGCGATGCCGGCGAAGAACATCCACCGCCCCCACGCCGCGTCGTTGAGCCAGCTGGCCACGCCGATCATCAGCACGAACATCGCAATGGAGCCAACGAAGGGCCACTTGCTCTGGTGCGGGACGAAATAGACGTCGGCATCGTGGGAATGGGTCTGCGCCATCACGCGTTCCTTTCGGTCAGTGGCTACGGCGCCGAACGCGCCGCCGGAGTGCCTGCCCCCGCGCCCAGGCGCGAGGTCAGGACATCGTTCTTGAAGAAGGTATAGGACAGGGTGATCGTCGAGACGTCGGCCGGCAGGTCCGGATCGACCATGAAGCGCAGCGGCATGTCGCGGCTCTCGCCGGCGTCGAGCTCCTGCGAGGTGAAGCAGAAGCACTCGGTCTTGATGAAGTACTGCGAGGCCCGCGCCGGTGCCACCGACGGCACCGCGTTGCCCACGATCGCGCGCTTGCCGTCGTTGCGGGCAAAGAACTGCGCATCGTAGAGCTCGCCGGGGACGACCTGCATGCGGGTCTGCTCGGGATGGAAGGACCACGGCAGCTTGGAATTGACCGCACCGTCGAACTCCACGGTCACCGTGCGCGACTGCGTCGCCGGGCCAACACCCACGGCCTGGGTGGGGCCTTTTTCCATGCGCACGCCAAAGACCTTCTCGCAGGCCAGCCGGTACAGCGGCACCAGCGAGAAGGTCAGCACGAACACCGCCACGGCCACGCCGATCAAGCGCGGCAGGCCGGCGGTGCGGCCCTGGCTTTTGGCGTCGGCGCCGGGCGTGGCGTGCTCACTCATGCCCGCAGCACCCCGGACAGGATGAAGGCCGCATAGATCGCCACGGCGATCGCCCCGACCACCAGCGCGGTCGTGCGCGCGGCACGTCGGCGGCGCTGCTGCTCATCCACGGGGGCGCGCGGCACGGTCATCAGTGGCCGATGTCTTCGTGGGCCAGATCGCCCGGCTTGAGCACCGGCGGAGTGGTGAAGGTATGCGCCGGTGCCGGCGAGGGCACGGTCCATTCCAGGCCCTTGGCCGCTTCCCAGGAGCGCGCCTCGGCCCGCTCACCCTTGCGCAGCGACCAGCCCAGGATGGCGGCCATCATGAACGGGGTCACGAACATGCCGAACGCGCCGATGGAGCTGACGAAGTTCCAATCGGCAAACACCACGTTGTAGTCCGGGATGCGGCGCGGCATGCCGGCCAGGCCCAGGAAGTGCTGCGGGAAGAACAGCACGTTGACGAACACCACCGTCCACCAGAAATGGAACTTGCTCCAGAACTGGCTGTACATGCGCCCGGTCCACTTGGGCCACCAGTAATAGGTGGCCGCGATGATCGAGAACACCGCGCCGGTCACCAGCACGTAGTGGAAGTGCGCCACCACGAAATAGGTGTCGTGGTATTGGAAGTCGGCCGGCACGATGGCCAGCATCAGCCCGGAGAACCCGCCGATGGTGAACAGGATGACGAAGGCGACCGCCCACAGCATCGGCGTCTCGAAGCTCAGCGAGCCCTTCCACATGGTCGAGACCCAGTTGAACACCTTCACCCCGGTGGGGATGGCGATGAGCATGGTGGCGAACATGAAGTAGATCTCGCCGCCCAGCGGCATGCCCACGGCGAACATGTGGTGGGCCCACACGATGAAGCTCAAAAAGGCGATCGAGGCGGTCGCGTAGACCATCGCCTGGTAGCCGAACAGCGGCTTGCGGCTGAAGGTCGGGATGATCTCGCTGGCCACGCCGAAGGCAGGCAGGATCATGATGTAGACCTCGGGATGGCCGAAGAACCAGAAGATGTGCTGGTACATCACCGGGTCGCCGCCACCGGCCGCGTTGAAGAAGCTGGTGCCGAAGAAGCGGTCGGTCAGCAGCATGGTCACCGCGCCGGCCAGCACCGGCATCACCGCGATCAGCAGGAAGGCGGTGATCAGCCAGGTCCAGGTGAAGATCGGCATCTTCAGCAGGTCCAGGCCGGGCGCGCGCATGTTGAGGATGGTGGCGATGATGTTGATCGCGCCCATGATCGAGCTGATGCCGGCCACGTGGATGGCGAACACGGAGAAAGCCACGTTGGCTCCGCCCTGCAGCGACAGCGGCGGATACAGCGTCCAGCCACCGGCCACCGCGCCGCCTGGCAGGAACAGGGTCAGCAACAGCATCGAGAAGGCCACCGGCAGCAGCCAGAACGACCAGTTGTTCATGCGCGGCAAGGCCATGTCCGGCGCGCCGATCTGCAGCGGGATCATCCAGTTGCCCAGGCCCACGAAGGCCGGCATCACCCCGCCGAAGATCATCACCAGCGCATGCACGGTGGTCATCTGGTTGAAGAACTCGGGCTTGACGAACTGCAGTCCCGGCTCCATCAGCTCGGCGCGGATCACCACGCTCATCGCCGCGCCGATGATGAACATGACGAAGCTGAAAAGCAGGTAGAGCGTGCCGATGTCCTTGTGGTTCGTGGAGAAGAACCAGCGCTCGACGAACCCCTGCCTGTGGCCGTGGTGGTCGTCGTGGTGCTCTGCGGCGGAATGGGCCATGGGCGTGTCCTCGAAAGCAGCGATGTGGCGGAAGGTCAGGCCTGCGCGGGCGCAGGCGTGGCTTCGGTGGGCGTGGCGCCGGCGTCGGACGGCGCGGCTTGCTCGGGCGTGACATCCGGGGCGGGCGAGCCTTCGGCCGGGGCCGGCGGCGCCGGGCCGGCCGGCTTCTTGGAGGCCAGCCACCGCTGGAACTCGGCCTTGGACACCGCCTGCACCACGATTGGCATGAAGCCATGGTCCTTGCCGCACAGCTCGGCGCACTGGCCGCGGTACACGCCAGGCTGCTCGATGTTGGTCCAGGCCTCGTTGATCAGGCCCGGGATGGCGTCCTGCTTCCAGCCCAGCGCCGGCACCCACCACGAGTGGATGACGTCATCGGCGGTGATCACGAAGCGGATCTTGGTGTCCACCGGCAGCACCAGCGGATGGTCCACGTCCAGCAGGTAGTGCGGGTTGGAGGCCGCAGTCGGCACCTTGCCGGACTGGCGCATCTGGTCCGAGGCGCGGTCCAGGCGGCTGGTGAACTCCACCCCCTGGCCCAGGTACTCGTACTTCCACATCCACTGGTAGCCGGTGACCTTGACGGTCATTTCCGAATCGCGGGTGTCGTACATGGCGATCAGCTTGGCCGTGGCCGGCCACGCCATGGCCACCAGGATGATCACCGGCACGATGGTCCAGATCAGCTCGGCGGTGGTGTTGTGGCTGAACTGCGCGGCCACCGCACCCTTGGACTTGCGGAACTTGAACATCGCATAGCCCATCGCGCCGAACACGATGACGCCGATGACCACGCACACCCACAGCGCCACCATGTGCGCCTCATAGGCCATTCGGGCGGTATGGGTCACGCCCTTGCCCATGTTGAGCTGCCATTCCTTGGGATCGGCGGCCTGCGCCATCGCGATCCCCGGCAGTGCCGTCAGTCCTGCCAGCACGCCAGCGCGCCTGCATCCCGCCATCAGTTGCGTCATTGCCTAGACCCCACCCAGTGTCATCGGTCACGGCCGCAGCGCGGCCGCCAGTAAAGCGCGTAACTGTGTTGCCAATTCCTGTCGCTCGGCCGGCCCCAGAAGCGCTCCCACCTCCACAGACCGCCCGCTGGAGGACAAGGTGATCCGCTCGCCGCCCTCCCGCACGCCCAGCCGTACCCAGTAGGGATGGGCCCGGAACGCGGGGGTCGGCTGTGCATCACGCCGCACCTCCACCACCTCCGGGGCGATCGCGATGACCTCATCGCGCTCCCCGGATTTCCACACCGCCCGCAACGCCACCGCGACCAGAATGCTGTGCGCCAGCGCGAAGACCGGGGCGAACACGTTGCCTGCCCACCAGCCCATCGCGGCCACCGCCCACATCAGTCCGGAACACAGCGCGAACACCACCACGAACTGGCGCGCAGTCAGGGCCCGGCGGGGTCGCAGCGTGAGCTGCGCGCCGCGTCCTTCCGGACCCTGTCGCGCGATTTCGATCATGTGTCCTGCTGCACCGTGGTGCTGCGGAAAACGCTTGAATGGTAGCCGTGCGCAGGAGCGCTAAGCAACTTTTCCGAAATTGTGCAAGTGCACAATTCCGCAGGCGCCCGGCACGATTCAGTCTTTGGTCGAAGGCGCCCGTGGCGTATTGGCCGGCAGGGTCGCCCCGTTCGCCCGGCAGCTCCACAGTTCCACCGCGCTGTCGCCGCGCGCGTCGGGCGGCCCGAGCAGCGCGGTCATCGATTCACATCGGCCCTGGATGCACAGCTCGTAGTCGCGCGTATAGCTGCTGCGGGTCAGCCGCAACGGCTGCAGGGACGGCAGCTTGGGGTGGTAGGTCCAGAAGCCATCGGCGAACGTGGCATCGTCTGGGATCTCCATCCCCGCCCCGCTGCCCTGCACCCGCGCCCGGTCCAGTACCAGGCCGTCCTCGTGGACGACGTAGTGCTCCTCCCAGCGGATCTTCTCCACGCTGTGCATCCACGCCAGGGTGAAGCCGCTGTCGGGCACGGCCAGGGCGGCGGCCACCACCCCCGCCAGCCCCAGGCACAGCGCACTCATGCGACGGGCGCTGCCGTGGCCGCATGGGCGCGGCGCGCGCGCACCAGGTGGATGGCCACCGCCGCCACCGCCACGGCAAAGCCCAGCTCATCGGTGACCGGCAGTGCGGTCACCAGCAGCGCCCCGGCCGCGGCCATGAGCAGGCGCTCCCACAGCGGAGAGGCGACACGCCAGTAGCCGATGCCGGCGATGCCCCACAGGCCGATGGCCACCACCGCCTTGAAGATCACGTACACCGTGCCGATCACCGTGCCACCCTGCAGCATCAGCGCCGGGGTATAGACCGCCATGAACGGCAGCACGAACCCGGCCAACACGATGCGGATCGCCCAGAAGCTGATCTTCAGCCCCGACTCGCGCGCGATCGGCGCGGCGGCGAAGCAGGCCAGCGCCACCGGCGGGGTCAGGTCGGCCAGGATGCCGAAGTAGAAGACGAACATGTGCGAGACCAGCAGCGGCACGCCCAGGGCCAGCAGCGCCGGGGCAGCGATGGAGCTGGTGATGATGTAGTTGGGAATGCTGGGGATGCCCATGCCCAGCACCAGGCAGGTGACCATGGTCAGCACCAGCGACAGCAGCAGGCTGTTGCGGCCCACGTCGATCACAAAGCCGGCGAAGGTGCTGGCGATGCCGGTCAGCGAGACCACGCCGATGATCACCCCGACCAGGATGCAGGCCACCGCCACCGGCAGCGCCTGGCGCGCGCCGTTGGCCAGGGCCAGCACGCTCAGGCGCAGGGTCTCGCGGCCGTGGGTCTTGAGCATGAAACAGGCCACGGCCAGCACCGCCAGGACGATGAAGATCGGGCCGTTGCCCAGCTTGAGCGCCAGCGCGGCAATCAGGCCCAGGGCGATCCAGAAAGCCACCCGCAGCGGCATGCCCTTGAGGTTCAGCGCGATGGCCGAGCCCAGGATCACCAGCACCGTCAGCGCCAGGCCGATCGTGCCGGCCAGCATCGGCGTGCGTCCGGTCATCAGCAGGCCGACCAGGACCGCCAAGGGGATCAGCAGATACCAGCGCAGGCGAATGGCGGCCCACGGATTGGGGCACTGGTCCTTGGGCAGGCCGCGCAGGTCCGAGCGGTTGGCCTCCAGTTGGACCATCCAGTAGATCGCCGCGAAGTACAGCGCGGCCGGGATGATCGCCGCCTTGACGATCTCCACATAGGCCACGTTGATGGTCTCGGCCATGATGAAGGCCACCGCGCCCATGACTGGCGGCATCAGCTGGCTGCCCATGCTGGATGCAGCCTCCACGCCACCGGCGAAGGCCGAGCCGTAACCGAAGCGCTTCATCAGCGGGATGGTGAACTGGCCGGTGGTGACCACGTTGGCCACGCCCGACCCGGAAATGGTGCCCATGAACGCCGAGGAGGCCACGGCCACCTTGGCCGGCCCACCGCGACGATGGCCAAACAGGCCCATGGCGAAATCCGTGAACAGCTGGATCATGCCGGACTGCTCGAGGAAGGCCCCGAACAGCACGAACAGGAAGATGTAGGTCGCCGAAACATAGGTCGGCGTGCCGTAGAGCCCTTCGGTGCCGAAGGACAGCTGGTTGACGATCTGATCGAAGCCGAATGGCCGGTGCCCCATCGCGCCGGGGATGTATTCGCCGAACATCGCATAGAGCAGGAACAGCAGGCAGATGATCGGCAGGCCCCAGCCCATGACCCGGCGCGCGGCCTCGAACACCAGCACGATGGTCACCACGCCGATCACCATGTCCGCCGGGGTCAGCGTGCCGGAGCGCTGGATCAGGTCGGCCTCGAAGATCCACTGATAGGCCGCGCCGGCCATCGCCAGCGCCCCCAGCATCCAGGCCAGGACCGGGTTGGGCTTGCCGTCACCGCGCAGCGGGAAGATCAGGAAGGTCAGCAGCAGGGCGAAGCCCACGTGCATGGCACGCAGCACCTGCGAGGACACCAGGTGAAAGCCCGCCGTGGCGACCTGAAAGACCGAAAACGCCAGCGCGATGAAGAACAGGATGCGCGGCCAGTCGGTGGGTTCGGTGCGGGCAAGCAGGGGCTGGTTGGACATGGGACTTCACTTTGGATCGGTCAAACGGACAGGGCGATGCGGCGCAGCGCGGACCCTCTCCGCGCCGCGCCGGTCGTACGGGCGGGCTTACTTGATCAGGCCCTTCTCGCGGTAGTACTTCTCCGCGCCCGGATGCAGCGGGATCGGCAAGCCCTTGGGCGCGTTCTCCAGGGTGATCACCTTGGCCGCCGCGTGCGCGGAGACCAGCTGGTCCAGGTGCTCGAAGATGTTCTTGGTGATCTGGTAGACGGTGTCCTCGGGCACGTCGGCACTGGTGAAGAACAGGTTGGGGATCTTCACCGTGGGCACGTCTTCGGTCTGGCCGTCGTAGGTGTTGGCCGGGATGGTGCCGGGCTGGTAGGCGGTGTTGCCGATCGCCTTGACCACGTCCTCGGGCACCGGGACGAACACGATCGGCAGGGTCGCGGCCAGGTCGCGGTAGGCGGCCATGCCCAGGCCGGAGGACTGCAGGGTGGCGTCGAGCTGGCGGTTCTTCATCAGCTCCACCGATTCGGCGTAGGGCAGGAACTCCACGGTCATGTCGTCATAGCTCATGCCCGCGCCCTTGAAGATGGTGCGTGCGTTGACCTCGGTGCCGGACTTGGGCGCGCCCACCGAGATGCGCTTGCCCTTCAGGTCGGCCAGCGTCTTGATGCCCGAATCGGCGCGGGCCACGATCTGCACGTAGTTGGGATAGGCGTTGGCGATGGCCCGCAGCTTGGTCAGCGGCTTGTCGAAGCCGATTTCCTTGTTGCCCTTGTAGGCATCGTCGACGGTGTCGGCCAGGCCGATGGCCACTTCGCCGCGCCCGGCCTCGATCAGGTTGACGTTCTCCACGGTGGCCTTGGTGGCCTGCACCGAGCTGCGTACGTCGGGCATGTTCTTGTCGATGATCTGGGTGATGCCCACGCCGATCGGGTAGTAGATGCCACTGGTGCCGCCGGTCAGGACGGTGACGTTCTGCTGCGGCTTGGAACAGGCGGCCACGCCGAACAGGGTGGCGCCCACGGCCAGGGCGGTCAGGGTGTTGCGGATACTGGATTTCATGCGGGTCTCCTCGTGGGCCCGCGCCGCTGCATGCGCGGCGCGGGCGATCGATCAGAAGCTGTATTTGACGAACGAATGGATGCGATAGAGCTCGCCGGAATCGCCCGACTCGATCTCGCGCCGGCCCCAGATCAGTTCACTGCCGATGTCCACGTTGCTGACCGGCGAATAGATCAGGTTGGCGTGGGCCGAGCGCGAGGACTTGTTGATCGCCAAACCGGTGATGTCCACGTCGTTGTCGTAGCTGGCCATCGAGTAGTAAATGTTGCTGCGCAGCTTGGGGCTGAAACCATGCCGCCAGCCGACGAAGCCGGCCACCACGCCCTGGGCGTCGATGTCGCCGCTGGCGTCCAGGGTGCCGTCGGGATTGAGCGAATAGCCCAGGTAGCGGCCAATGCCCTTGCCGGCGGTAAGCATGCCCATGATCGCGTCGTTCTTGCCCAGGGCCATCTTGCCCGAGGCGCTCACGCCGTAGCCGGTCGCGTTGGTGCTGCCGGCCAGGGTCTGGTAACGCAGCTGGCGCACGATGCCGGCGACGCTGAACTGACCGTCGCTCCCCTTGGCGGTGTAGCGCGCGGTGACGTCCGGGATGTTGTTATCGTCGCTGCTGATGCGGCTACCGCCCTGATAGGGCCCCAGGATGGTTTCCGGATTTTCGATACTGAAGACCCACGGCCCGCGGGTGTAGCGCAACTGGACCTGGCGCACGAACACCGTGCCTTCGGTCGGGCCGAGGATCGGTCCGGCTTCGGGCAGCACCGAGGGATCCTGGAAGTTGGACCAGGTCTGGCCGGCCAGCCAGTTGTTCCAGCTGACGTAGGCGTGGCGCAGACGTGGGGTGTAGCTGTTGGTGCTGGACTGGTTGCCGTTGAGATCGGTCCCGAAGTCCATCTCGATATGACCCTTGACCTTGTCGCCATTGGCCGTGGTGTTGTCCAGGGTGAACCAGAAGCGCGAGTGCTGCGCGGTGGTGTTCAGATCGATGCCTTCGCCATCGCCGCCGATCGGGATGGAGCTGGGCGCGTACTGGCGGCGGCCCAGGCTGTTCTCGGCGATCTCGCCATCGGGCGTCTTGGTGTAGATGGCCTCGGCGCGCACGAAGCCGCCATAGCTGAAGGTCGCCCCGTCGCCCTTGGGCACGATGGTGGCGGACTGGATGGACGACTTGGACTTGCCCATGCCGTCCAGCTGCGCCGCGGTGGCGGTCGGCGCAGGCGTGGCGGCCGCGGCGGCCTTCTCGGCCTTGAGCGCGTCCAGCTCGGTCTTCATCTCCTGCATCATCGTTTCCATCTGGCTCATGCGCGCGCGCAGCTCGGCCTCGGTATTGCTCTGCGCATGGGCCATCGGCGCGACGGCCAGGCTGGACAACACGGCCAGCGCCAGGCGCTGCCGGCGCAGCCCCTGGGTACGGACTGGTTTGATATTCATCGGTTTCCTCTCCCCGAATGACGGTGTTCCGCCGGTGGCGGCGGTGGGGAGAGGCTAGGCAGCGGGGCCGGAGGAGGCCATACGCCATTGGAAGTAGCGCGGCAGCGCCTGCACGCCACTCGCGCTACAGTGCCGCCCGCTCGCCCCCGACGCCTCGCATGCATCCCACGCCCACGCAACTGCTGATCGCCGACGACCATCCGCTGTTCCGCGAGGCGCTGGTGCGGGCCATCGAACGGGTGATGCCGCACGCGCGCGTGGACGAGGCCGACAGCGTGGAAACCCTGATGGCGCTGGTCGAGGCGCATCCGGGCGCCGAGTTGCTGCTGCTGGATCTGGACATCCCCGGGGCACACGGCTTCAGCGCGCTGGCCCACCTGCGCGGCGTGCGCCCTCAGCTGCCGGTGGTGATCGTGTCGGCACGCGAGGATCAGGGCACCATCCAGCGCGCGATGGCCCTGGGCGCGGCGGGCTTCATTCCCAAATCGGCCAACCTGTCGGTTCTGGACGAGGCGCTCGACGCCTTGCTCGCCGGCGACGAGTGGCTGCCGCCGGGCATCACCGCCGCGCCCTGCGCCGATGCGGAGGAAACCGCGCTGGCCCGTCGGGTCTCCGAGCTGACCCCGCAGCAGTTCCGGGTGCTGGGCATGGTCTGCCAGGGCCTGCTCAACAAGCAGATCGCCTGGGAAATGGGCCTGGCGCCGACCACGGTGAAGGTCCATGTCAGCGCGATCCTGCGCAAGCTCGATGTCGGCACCCGCACCCAGGCGGTGATGCTGATGCATCGCCTGGCGTCCGATCCGGCCTCGCCCCCGCCCGTCCCGCAGGACGGCGACGAGGACTGACCGCACGCCTCAGGCCGGCGCCTGGGCGTCCTCGCCCGAACGACGCGGCAGCGCGGCCAGCCACGCGCGCAGCATCGCCGGCTTGACCGGCTTGCGCAGCAGCGGGATGCCGCGTTGCTCGGTGTCGCGTTCCACCGCCTCGCCTGGATCGGCCGCGATGATCGCCACCGGCGCGGTGCTGAGGGCGGCGAGCCGGGGCAAGGCGTCCAGCGAGGTTCGGCCGTCGTCGAGCTGGTAGTCGGCCAGGATCGCGTCGACCTGCACGCACCGCAGCACTTCTTGCGCCTGCTCCACGTCCTGCGCGACCTGCACCTGCACGCCCCAGCGCACCAGCAGCGCCTGCATGCCGTGCAGGATCTCAGGATCGTTGTCCAGGCACAGCACGCGCAGACCGGCCAGGCGCCCGCGCGGGGCCGCCTCGATGCGCGCATCGGCACGCGGCGCCGCCACGGTGGCCAGGCGCAGGCCCAGGGCGAACACGCTGCCGCGTCCCGGCGTGCTGCGCAGGGTCAAGGGCGCCTCCAGCAGGCGCGCGATGCGCACGCAGATGTTCAGGCCCAGGCCCATGCCCTTCTCGCCCCAGGGACTGGCCTGCTCGACCCGGCTGAACTCCTCGAAGATCCGCGCATGCAGCTCCTGGGCGATGCCCGGGCCGGTGTCGGCCACCAGCAGCTGCAGGCCATCGCCGCGACGGCGCACGCCGACCAGCACGCCGCCGCGGGCGGTATAGCGCAGCGCGTTGCCGATCAGGTTCTGGGCCACGCGCAGGAGCAGCTTGCGATCACTGGACACCACCAGCCCTGGCGGCGCGTGCACGCGGAACTGCAGGCCGCGACGCGCGGCCAGCGGCGCGAACTGTTCGGCCAGCGCCTCCAGGAACGGCTGCAGGGCAAAGGCGCGCACGTCTGGCGTCAGCGCACCGGATTCCAGGCGCGAGAGGCCCAGCAGGCTGTCGAGCAGGTCCTCGGCCGCGCGCAGCGAGGCGTCCACGCGCTCGGCCAGGCTGGCGGCCTGTGCGTCCAGTCCGGGATGGTCGCGCAAGGCCGAGACGAACAGGCGCGCGGCGTTCATCGGCTGCAACAGGTCATGGCTGGCCGCGGCCAGCAGGCGGTTCTTGGAGACGTTGGCCACCTGCGCCTCCTGCTTGGCCCGGCGCTGCGCCTCCAGGGCCTGCTCCAGCTCGGCAGTGCGCTCGGCCACGCGCGCTTCCAGGTTGCCGGTCAGCGCGCGCAGCTCGCTTTCCACCCGCTTGTAGTCGGTGACGTCGGTGAAGGTGGTGACATAGCCGCCACCGGGCATCGGCATTCCGCGTGATTCGAGCACCTGCCCGTTGCGGCGCATGCGTTGGGCGCGATAGGCCGAGCCGCTGGCCATGTGCGATTCGCGCTTGCGGATCTGCGCGTCGATCTGCTCGGGCGTCAGCGCTCCCAGTTCGCCGCGCTCGACGTTGTAGCGGATCAGGTCGGCGATCGGGCGGCCCACGTAGAGCATGCCGGGCGGGTAATCGAACAGCTCCTGGTAGCGACGGTTCCATGCTGCCAGGCGGCGATCGGCATCGGCTACCGAGATGCCATGGCTGACGTTTTCCATCATCGCTTCGAGCAGCCGGCGGCTGGCGCGCAGTTCCTGGCCGGTGACATCCAGCAGGCCCATGACCTGCTCGATCTGCACGCCGGTGCGATGCAGGGCACTGGCCAGCACGACCCGCGCGGTACGCGTGCCCAGCGCACCGGCCAGGGTGCGTTCGACGTGCTGCAGCAGGCCACGATCGGCCGGGGCGCCCGGTGGCAGCGGTTGGTCGGCGCGCTGGCGGTATTCGTCCAGGGCGCGCGTGGAGGCTTCATTGCCCACGATGCGCGCCATCAGCGCTTCCAGGTCCACCACCCGCACCGAGGACGGCAGGCGCTCGCGCGAGGGCTGGGCCGCCTCGCCCGTATCACGCGCCAGGAACGCATCGGCCCACAAGCGCTCGTGCAGCTGCGGCGCACGCAGCCGGCTCAGGCCCACATAGACCAGCAGGTTGGCGCCCAGCGACCACAGCAATCCGTGGGTGATCGGGTCCAGCCCGGTCCCCACCAGCAGCGCCTGCGGCCGCAGCAGCGCCAGCCCGAACGGCCCATGCTGGAGCCAGTCCTGGCCAATGCCGGTGCCAGCCACCATGCTGGGCAGAAAAAGTGTGTAGGCCCATAGCGCCATGCCCACCACCAGCCCGGTCGCGGCCGCCAGCCGGGTCGGCCGGCGCGACCACAGGCCGCCCAGCAGGGCGGGTGCGATCTGGACCACGGCCACCATCGAGATGAACCCCAGCGTCGCCAGACTCACCTGCCCCACCTGGCTGCGCGCATAGGCGTAGGCGCCCAGGGCGATGCAGCCGATGGTGATGCGCCGGATCCACAGCACGATGCGGCTCAGATCCTCGCGCTGCTCCAGGCCCAGCCTGCGCACCCGCGAGAGCAGCGGCATGACCAGCTCGTTGCTGACCATGGTGGCGGTGGCCACGCTGACCACCAGGACCATGCCACTGGCCGCGGCCAGACCGCCCAGGTAGGCCACCAGCGTGATCCCGCGCCCGCCCTCGACCTGGGTCAGCCACAGCACCAGGGCATCGGTGGGCATCGCGGTCGGGCGCAGCACCTGGGTGGAGGCCACCGCGATGGGCAGCACCAGGACGGCGAACAGCGCCAGGTAGGCGATCATCACCCAACGCCCCCAGCGCAGGTCGCGCGGGTCTGCGCATTCGATCACCCCCACCTGGAACTGCCGCGGCAGGCAGAAGAACCCCAGTGCGGCCAGCAGCCCCTGCAGCCAGAACTCCGGCGCCAGCCACTGCTGCCGGTCCAGCGGCAGATCGCGCGCGCGCAGCTGCGCCTGGTCCAGCGTCGGCAGCACCTTCCAGGCCAGCCAGGCCACCACGCTGAAAGCCACCAGCTTGACCAGCGATTCCAGCGCCACGGCCAGCATCAGGCCCTGGTGATGTTCGGTGGCATCGACCTTGCGCGTGCCGAACAGCGCGGCGAACAGCGCCAGCACCAGGGCCGCATACAGCGAGGTATCGCCGGCCCAGGCCGGCAGGTTTTCCGGCGGCGGCCCCAACAGCGCGCGCACCGAAAAGGCCACCGCGCGGTACTGCAAGGCCACGTAGGGCAGCATCGCCACCAGCGCCACGAAGGTCACCAGCATCGCCAGCCCGGCACTCTTGCTGTAGCGCGCGCCGATGAAGTCGGCGATGGAGGTGACGTTGTGGGCACGCGCCAGACGCAGCAGGCGCGCATAGAGGCCGTGGCCGAACAGCAGCAGCAGGATCGGCCCGACGTAGATGGTCAGGTAGTACCAACCGCTGGTGACCACGCTGCCGACCGAGGCGTAGAAGGTCCAGGCCGTGCAGTACACGCCCAGCGCCAGGCTGTAGACCACCGGCCGCAGCCAGGCGCGGCTGGGATACAGGGCATGGCGATCGCCGTACCAGGCCACGCAGAACAGCACGCCCAGGTAGCCCAGCGACACCAGCAACAACAGCCAGCCCTGCAGCAGCACGCGCCTTCCCCTTCGCCCCGACAAGCCGCGCATGGTAGCCCCGCCAGCCACGTGCCAGCCTGCATGACCAGGCTGGCACGTTCTTTGCGTCATGCTTTGGACCCATCACGCGTGGCCCAAGGCAAGGCGGCATGAACCAAGCAATCCTGTTCAGCCTGCTCAGCGACACGGCCCTGGCCGTGGTGCTGCTGTTCCTGTTCGCCTACGTCTCCCGGGTCTCGCGCAACCTGCACGGCATCCGCGCCTGGGGGGCGGCCCATCTGGTCTACACGGTGGGCGCCAACTGCATCGATGTGCTGGCCGAGATCCTGCGCGCGCGCGGCTTGCCCCTGGGGGTGACGCTGTCGGTGAATCTGGGCGCCGCCCTGGCCTGCGCGGGCATGGCCGGCATCGCCATTGCGCTGACCATGTTCGTGCAGCAACGCTCGCTCCATCGTTGGGAACTGGCCTGGCTGCCGGTGGCCATGCTGCCAGCGCTGGCGGCCTGGGGGCTCGACGGCACCGAATACGGCCAGGGCATCGCGCTCAGCGCGGTCGAGGTCGTTTCACTGTGCATCATGATCTGGCAGCTGCGGACGCTGCGCGAAGCACCCGACCGCGTCCCGGCCCGGCTGATGATGGCCGGCTGCATCCTGCTGATCGGCATCTACAGCACTGCCCTGCCGAGCTGGCTGCAGGGCCGGTTCGGTTTGGACGTGGCGTGGGTCGACAGCGATCTGGCGCTGTGGTTCATGCTCAACTTCTGCATGCTGACACTGAGCAGCTTCCACGCCGCCAGTGTCCTGCGCCGCAGCGCCCTGCTCGATCCGTTGACCGGCGCGCTCAACCGGCGCGGCCTGCAACAGGGACTGGTGGAACGACGCGCGCAAGGCAAGCCGCACCAGGTCGGCGGGCTGGCGGTGCTGGCCCTGGACCTGGACCGCTTCAAGGCGATCAACGACGCACACGGACACCAGGTCGGCGACCAGGTCCTGCAGGCGTTCTGCGATTCGGTCCGCCATTGCATTCGCCACGACGACCTGTTCGCGCGCACCGGTGGGGAGGAATTCGTGGTGGTCACCGCCGGACTGGAGCAGGCCGATGCGCTGGACCTGGGCGAACGCATCCGCCGCGCCACCGAGCGCCTGGCCCTGCCCCATGACGTGCACGTGGGAGTCAGCGTGGGCGTGGCCTTCGCCGCGCGTCCGATCCCGGTGTCGCGCCTGATGGACCTGGCCGACCAGGCCATGTACGCGGCCAAGCACGGCGGACGCAACCGCGTCGAACTGCGCCTGCCGGATTGACGTCCAAAACAAAGACCCCGCCGTGAGGCGGGGTCTTTCGGAACCACGAGGCTGGCCGCAGGGCCAGCGAGCCGATCAGAACTTGTAGGTCATCGAACCGGCGAGGATGTCGCCGCCGACGTCGAACGAGCCGTTGATCGAGCTGGCCGTGACCGAGTAACCGGACACGTCCGCATCGCTGACGAACAGGTGGGTATAGCCCACATTCCACTCGGTGCGCTCGGACGGGGTCCAGGTCAGGCCCAGCGAGAGCCACTTGCGGGTCTGGTCGGGCACGCGCACATCGCGATACTGGGTGGTGGTCGGGGTCTGGTCGTAAGCCAAGCCGCCACGCAGGGTCAGCGTATCGCTCATGCGGTAGTCGGTACCGATGGAGACGAAGGTGGTGTCGCGGTAGTTGAACTCCAGCTCGCTGTCCGGCTGGGCCGAGCCGAAGTCGACGGTCACCGTGTCGAACTTGCTCCACGCCGTGCGCGTCACGTCCGCCATCACCGTCCACTGGTCGTTGATGTCATGGGTGAAGCTGGCCGTCGCGGTGGCCGGCATGATGATCTTGGCCTTGCCCGAGGTGTCCACGTACTGACCCGGCGCAGCCACGGCCAGCACGGCCTTGGCGGCGGCCGGCACGTCGAAGTAGGCCTTGCCGTCATCGATCTTGTGGTCGACCTGCGAACGGTAGGTCAGGCCGATGTGGGTGTGCTCGTCGACGCTGAACAAGCCGCCCAGGGTGAAGCCCACTTCGGTGTTGTTGCCCTTGATGCGCGAGTAGCCGTCCTGGCTGCCCGGGGCGAAGCCGGGGACGCCCTGGGCGTAGAGCGCGGTGCCGAAGTCGATGGCGTTGCTCAGGTCCACGTCCAGGCGCTCGGCGAACACCGACGCACCGAAGGACACCCACGGATTGACGTCATAGGAGAACGAGAGACCGGCGTCGATCGCCTGCAGTTCGGTCTTGATGCCCTGGTAGCGGCCGATCCAGTCACGGTCGTACTCGGTCTTGAAGCCATAGGGCACGGTCAGCGAAGCGCCCAGGTGCATGTTCTCGCCCAGCGGGGTGGCGAAGTACAGCGCCGGGACGGGCGCGATCGTGCCGCCGTCGCCACCGTTGCCGCCGCCGATCTGGGCGCCGGTGCCCGGGCCGGTCGGGCCCACATAGCGGCCTTCACCGTCGAACTTGGCCGAAAAGCTGATGGCGCTGACGCCCACCGAGAACTGGCGGCCGTCCAGCAGACGCATCGCGGCGGGGTTGTTCACCACCACAGCGGTATCGCCGGGGGCACTGGCCGAGCCGGCGAATGCGCGACCCTGGCCCTTGGCGCTGTTTTCCTTCAGCTGGAACGCGGCAGCATGGGCATGGCCACTGAACAGGACACCTGCGACGCCGGCGGCCAGCAGCGAGAAACGGAACAAAGAAGCGGAAGACAGCATGTGGATGATCTCCGGAAAGACAGATAGTGGAACTGCCGACGTCGTCGCGAAGAACGCAGCCGCAGCTGCGTCCTTCGCGCCGGAAGCCCTCCCGACATACGACGCCGTATGCCAGTATACCGGGCAGAGATAACAGAACCCTAACGTTAGGATTAGATTTTAGTCGGATTCGGAGCGCTTCATCTCGTTTCCGCACTCTCGCCGTCACACTGCCGCACATTGTGTTCGTCGCCACCCCCTCACGCCGCAAGCCGTCCCTGCGCTGGGCCACGCCGACCCTGTTCGCCTTGTTGTGGGTGGCCTTCCTGTGGGCGATCACCCGGCCGCCGGGGCTGTACCGCAGCCTGGTGCTTCAGTGGGGGGCCCTGACCGGGGGCCTGGACAGCCCGGACGAATGGCGCGCGGCGCTGCTGGACGGCTCGGTGCTGCGCCTGTTCACCGCACTGTTCCTGCACGCGGACTGGGCCCATCTGCTGGGCAACCTGGTGTTTTTGCTGATCTTTGGCCTGCCGGCCGAGCGGGCGATGGGGCCGTGGCGCTTCCTGCTGTTGTTCCTGCTGGGCGGGGCGGTGTCCAACCTGGCCGCGGTGCTGGTGATCGGGACCCCGGACCGGGCGATCATCGGCGCCAGTGGCGCGGTCTCGGCGGTGATCGGGGCGTACTTGGCGTTGTTCCCGGGCGCCAAGCTGGGCGTGGTGGTGCCGCTGGGGCTGTTCCTGCAGTTCGTCAAGGCGCCGGCCGCCCTGCTGATCGGGGTCTGGGCCGTGCTGCAGGTCGTGTTCGCCTATATCGGGCCGGCCTTCGGCACCGTCGCTTGGTCGGCGCACCTGGCCGGGTTCGTGTTCGGCATCGTGTTCGCCCTGATCGTCCGCACTGCCATCGCCCGACGCATGCGCCGACGCCATGGCTACTGACCCGCTGGAATCCTCGCCGCGCGCCCCCATTTCACGTTCCCTCTCTCCGTTGCGTTTTGTCCCATGTCCAAGCCGCTCTACAAGGTGACCTTCCTCAACCACGGCAAGGTGTACGAGCTGTACGCCCGGCAGGTGGCCTCCTCCAATGCGCTGTGGGGCTTCACCGAGGTGGGCGAGCTGGTCTTCGACGTGCACGACGGGCTGGTGGTCGACCCGACCGAAGAGCGCCTGCGCGAGGAGTTCGGCAACACCCGCGTGCTGCACCTGCCGATGCAGAGCATCGTGCGCGTGGAGGAAGTGGAGAAAAAGGGCACCAGCGCCATCCGCGATGCGGCCAGCGGCGAGAAGGTCATCACGCCGTTCCCGATGCCGGCCAAGCCGCGCTGAGCCCGATGCGCGTCGTCATCCCCGACGACTACCAGCGCGCCAGCGCCGCGCTGCCGGCGTTGGCGATCCATCACCAGGGCCTGGACGTGCGGGTGCTTGGCGCCCTTCCCGACGACCTCGATGCCCGCGTCGAAGCGCTGGGAGATGCACAGGCGCTGGTGCTGATCCGCGAGCGCACCCGCATCGACGCCGCCCTGCTCGAACGCCTGCCGCAACTGCGCCTGGTCAGCCAGACCGGCAAGATTGGGGCGCATGTCGATGTCGCCGCCTGCACCGCCCGCGGCGTGGCCGTGGTCGAAGGCAGCGGCTCACCCATCGCGCCCGCCGAGCTGACCTGGGCCTTGGTCATGGCGGCGATGCGTCGCCTGCCCGCCTATGGAGCCGCGCTGCAGGCTGGCCGCTGGCAGGACACCGGCGATGCCACGCTGGGGCGCACCCTGCATGGCCGCACGCTGGGCATCTGGAGCTACGGCAAGATCGGCCAGCGTGTCGCCGGCTACGGACGCGCGTTCGGCATGCAGGTGCTGGTCTGGGGCGGCGAAGCAGCGCGCGCTGCCGCGCGGGCCGACGGTTTCGAGGTCGCCGCCTCGGTCGAGGACCTGTTCGCCCGCAGCGACGTGCTCAGCCTGCATCGCCGCCTGGTCGCCGCGACACGCCATCAAGTCGATGCCGCCCTGCTGGGCTTGATGAAGCCCGATGCGCTGCTGGTCAACACCAGCCGTGCCGAACTGATGGCGCCAGGTGCGCTGCTGGACGGGTTAAACGCCGGCCGCCCCGGCCTGGCCGCCCTGGACGTGTTCGAACACGAGCCGACCACCCCCTCGACCGAACCGCTGCTCACCCACCCGCGCGTGCTGGCGATGCCGCACCTGGGCTATGTCGAGCAGGACAGCTACGCGCTATACCTGGGCACGGCGCTGGACAACGTCCGTGCCTTCGCCGCCGGCACCCCGCGCAACCTGGTCAATCCGGAAGCGCTGCCGTCGCTACGCTGAGCGCGGGGGAGCCGCCACGGCGGCGATGAAGCTTTCCCGATAACGCCCGATCGCCGCCATAGCGGCTCCCACGGGTCAGTTGGACGGCGGCGTCGCAGCTTCCGGTTCCGGGGCCGCATTGCTGGCCGGCGCGGTGGGCGTGGCTGCGGCGGGCTTGACCGGCGCGGAGGCAGGCTTGGTCGCGGTCTCGCGCTTGGCCGCAGGCTTGGGCTGGTTCGCCGCGGCCTTGGCGGCGGCCTTCTGCGCGGCGGCGACCGAGCCCGGATGCTTCAACTCGGCCAGCGCCTGTTCGATCGGCTTGTCGCCGTTGAGTACCTCGCCGGCGCTGTAGCCCTCGGCACCTTCCTGATCGCCGCGCAGGTGGCCCGGCAGCGTCGCCTCGCTGTAGTCGCTCAACGCCGGCGGCAGGTCCTTGTCGGCCGGCGCGTCGGGATGCAGGACCACGTCCGGCACGATGCCGGTGGCCTGGATCGACTTGCCGCTGGGCGTGTAATAGCGCGCCGTGGTGAGCTTGACCGAGTCGCCGTTGTCCAGCGGCAGCACGGTCTGCACCGAGCCCTTGCCGAAGGTCCGGCTGCCGATGATGCGCACGCGCTTGTTGTCGCGCAGCGCGCCGGCCAGCACTTCGGCCGCGCTGGCCGATCCGGCGTCCACCAGCACCACGACGGGCACGCCTGACAGGCGATCGCCCGGGGTGGCGTCGAACTCGGCGTCGCTGACCGCGATGCGGCCCTTGGTGGTGACGATGGTGCCGGCCTCCAGCAGGTCGTCGGCCACCTGCACCGCGCTGGTCAGCAGGCCGCCGGGATTGCTGCGCAGGTCCAGCACCACGCCCTTGAGCGGGCCCCTGGCCTTGAGCCCGTCGACCGCCTTCTGGAAGTCGGCACCGGTGTCGGCCTGGAAGGCGCTGATACGGATGTAGCCATAACCTGGCTCGAGCAGGCGTGAGCGCACGCTGGTCACCCGGATGGTTTCCCGGGTCAGGGTCTTGTCGAAGGGCTTGGGTGTCTTTTCGCGCACGATGGTCAGGGTGACCTGGGTACCGACCTTGCCGCGCAGCGGGTCCATGGAATCCTCCATGCCGGTCAGCGGCTTGCCGTCGATGGCGATGATCACATCCCCCGACTGCAGGCCGGCCCGCGACGCTGGGGTGCCGTCGATGGGAGAGACCACCTGCAGGGTGCCATCGGGCTGGGCCAGCAGCTCCACGCCAATCCCGTCATAGGCGCCGTTGGCCTGCTCGTCGAAATTCTCGGCGTCCTCCTTGTCCAGGTAGGCGCTGTGCGGATCCAGGTCCAGCAGTAGGCCACGGATGGCCGAGTGCATCAGCTTCTCGTCGTCCACCGGCTCCACGTAGGCCTGCTTGACCGCGTTGAAGACCGCCACGAAGCGACGGATCTCATCCAGCGGCACATCGGCCGGGGTGGATTCGGCCGCATCGGGGTCGTCGCTGGAACCGACCTGCGGGGCATCGGCGTCCGGGTCGGTCGGGGTGTCGGACTGCGGGTCGGCCGGGGCCGCGGCCGGCGCCTGTTGCGGGGTGTCCTGCGCCTGCGGCGCGGCCTCCTGGGCCAGGGCCGGCGCGATGGCCAGCAGCAGGGACGTCAGCAACAGGGACACGCGCATGCGGTTACTCCGGATGGATCGTGGGGTTCGAAACACGTGGGATTATGCGCGAAGCCGGGCTAAGCGCCCGTTGTGTAGCGTTTGTGGGAGCCGCCATGGCGACGAAAAGCCTGACCGGCAAAGCCCCATCGCCGCCCCGGCGGCTCCCACCGAAGCGGCTTCACAAGCGATGAAACATCAGCGGCGCTGCAGCCAACTGCTCGGATCCACCGGCGAGCCCCCCTTGCGCAGCTCGAAGTACAGCGCCGGCGTGCCCCAGCCCCCCGAGCTGCCGACCTTGGCCACCGCATCGCCCTTCTTCACCACATCGCCCGCGTCGCGCAGCAGCGCCTCGTTGTGGGCGTACAGGCTCATGTAGCTGTTGCCGTGGTCGATGATCAGGATCAAGCCGTAGCCGGTCATCCACTCGGAGAACACCACGGTGCCATCGGCCACGGCGGTGACCGTGCTGCCCACGGGCGCGCCGATCAGCACGCCCTGGCTGGTTCGCCCGTCCGGCAGCTGGCCTCCGAAACGCGCCAGCAGGTTGCCCGAGGCCGGCCAGCCCAGGCCACCGACCTTGAGCGCCGGTGCGGTTGCCACCTTGGGCGGGGGCGCCGGCTCGGGCCTGGGCGGCGGCGCCGGTCGCCCTTCGGCCAGGGCTTCGGCGCGGGCCTTGGCGGCGGCGGCTTCGCGTGCAGCCTGCTCGCGGCGGGCGCGTTCTGCGGCGGCACGCCGTTCGGCCGCTGCGCGCGCGGCGGCGGCGCGCAGGTTGGCCAGCAGGGTTTCCAGCGACTTGGCATCGCGGCCCAGAGCCTCGGCCCGGTCTGCCCGGTCTTCGTATTGCGCATCCAGCTGGGCGACCAGCTTGGCCTGTTCGCCGCGATCGCGTTTGAGCTGGACCACTTGGCCCTGTTGGCGCGCGCGCGCGGCTTCCAGTTCGGCGGTGCGTGCCTGGATGTCCTGCTCCAGCGCGCGCAGGTCGTCCAGCTGGCCGGTCAGCCCGTCGATGCGCCGGGCGACATCGCCCTGCACGTAGCGGTGGTAGACCATGGCGCGATTGGCGTCGGCCACCGTGTCCTGGGACAGCAGCACCTTCAGCGGGGCGTTGCTGCCGGTCATGTAGGCGGCGCGGACCAGTTCGGACAGCTCCTTGCGCTCGCCGGCCAAGTGCTGCTGCATGTCCGCGCGCTTGGCCTGCAGGTCGGCCAGCGCGGCGGCCTGCTCCTTGAGCGCCGCCTGGGTCTGGGCCAGGGCGCGGCTGCTCTTGCCGACCTGTTCGTCGGCGGCGCGCAGCTCGCGGGAGGCCGCGCCGCGCTTGCCTTCCAGGTCGCGTCGCTCGGCGGCGATGGACTTGAGCTCCTTGCGCACGGTCTCGAGCTTCTTCTGCGCTTCGTGCTGGCTCTGGGCCCATGCCGGCGTCCATGCGCACGCCGCCAGGACCAGCAGTCCCAGCGAGGCCAAGTGCGCAAGAGGACCGGAAGAGGGAGACTGGGGCACGGCAAGGTCTTCGAACGGAACAGGCGCCCGATTGTAGCGACCGCCGACACAACGGCCCGCATGCCCGTGGGGGGACATTTAAACCCTGCGCGCCCGCCGTGCATCCAACCAGGCAATCCACCCAACGGAGTCCGTCCCATGACCCTCGCCTTGCGCCCCATCCTGGCCCCCCTGGCCCTGGCCCTGCTGCTGGCCACCGGCAACGCCACCGCCCAGCAGTCCATCGACAAGGTCATGGGCAGCATCACCGCGCAGTCCGGTCAGACCTATGGTGATTTGCAGACCGTCAACGGCAGCATCTCCATCGAAGATGGCGCCACCACCGCCGACGCCGGCACCGTCAACGGCTCGATCAAGGGCGGCGACAAGATCACCACCGCCGACCTGGAGACGGTCAACGGCAGCATCCGGCTGGGCCGCGAGGCGCGCGTGGAAGGCGGCATCGAGACGGTCAACGGCAGCATCTTTCTCGACCAGGGCAGCAAGGTGCGCAAGGGCCTGGAGAACGTCAACGGCGCCATCGGGTTGGTCGGCACCGAGGTCGGTGAAGACATCGGGATGGTCAATGGCGACCTGACCGTCGGCGTCGGCTCGCACGTGCACGGCGGGATCAAGATCGAGAAGAACCACGGCTGGTCGTCCAAGCGCACCTCCGAGCCGCGCGTGGTCATCGGTCCCAACGCGGTGGTCGACGGACCGCTGGTATTCGAGCGACCGGTCAAGCTCTACGTGCACAGCAGCGCCAGGATCGGCAAGGTCACCGGCGCCACCGCGCAGTCCTACAGTGGCAACACCGCGCCGGAGGACTGAGCCCAAGCATGGGAACAGGCGCGACAGACCGTCGCACCTGTCCAAACCGACAGCCGGCCGGCGCGTGCGCCCGCCGGCACGTGGCTAGAATCCCGGGTTCCTTCACGCCACCCGCAAGGAACCCGCATGTCCCGCAAGCTGTTGCTGGGTCTGGTGACGCTGAGCGCCCTGTGCGCCTGCAAGCCCGACGCCCCCGAGCCACCGACCACCACGCCGCCGCCGGATCACCGCCAGGCGCACGCGTTTTCGCCGCAGATCAACGCCGAGGACTTTGGCGAGCTGGTCAAGACGCTGGCCTCCGATGACTTCGAAGGCCGCGGCCCGGGCACGCCGGGCGAAGACAAGACGGTTGCCTACATCACCGAGCAGATGCAGCGCATCGGCCTGAAGCCTGGCAACGGCGAAAGCTGGACCCAGGAAGTCCCCATGGTCGAGACCACGGCCGACCCGGGCACCACCCTGACCATCACCGAAGCCGACGGCAGCACGCGCACCCTGGCCTTCGGCAGCCAGATGGTGATCGGCACGCGCACCGGCAAGCAGGACATCAGCATCAAGGACAGCGAGCTGGTGTTCGTCGGCTACGGCGTGGATGCGCCCGAGCGCCAGTGGAACGATTACGCCGGCAACGACGACTGGCACGGCAAGACCGTGGTGATGTTCGTCAATGACCCGGGCTTCCACACCCACGACCAGGCGCTGTTCGACGGCGACAAGATGACCTACTACGGGCGCTGGACCTACAAGTTCGAGGAAGCCGCGCGCAAAGGCGCCGACGCGGCGATCATCATCCACGACACCCCCGGCGCCAGCTACGGCTGGGATGTGGTCAAGCATTCCTGGTCCGGCGCGCAATACGACCTGCCGGCCGAGGATGACCCCGAGCCACGCGTGCCCGCGCAGGGCTGGATCACCCAGGACGTGGCCCATGACCTGTTCGCCAAGGCCGGCCTGGACCTGGACCAGGCGTACAAGGACGCCTCCAAGCCCAGCTTCAAGCCCGAGCCGCTGAAGGCCACCGTCTCCTTCGAGCTGAAGAGCACGACCACGCGCAAGACCTCGCACAACGTGGTCGGCGTGCTGCCCGGCAGCGAGACTCCGGACGAGGCCGTGCTGTACATGGCCCACTGGGACCACCTGGGCAAGCATGAGGGCGAGCCGGGCGACAACATCTACAACGGCGCGGTCGACAACGCGACCGGGGTGGCCGGCATCCTGGAGGTGGCCGATGCGTTCGCCCATCAGGACCCCAAGCCCAAGCGTTCGGTGGTGTTCCTGGCGGTGACGCTGGAGGAATCAGGCCTGCTGGGCTCCAAGTATTACGTCGCCCATCCGACCTTCCCGCTCAACAAGATCGCAGGGGTGATCAACATCGACGCGATGTCGGTGGCCGGCAAGGCCCGGGACCTGACCGTGACCGGCATGGGCGCCTCGCAGCTGGAGGACCTGCTCAAGCCGCTGGCCGAGGCGCAAGGCCGCACGCTGCATGCCGAGTCCTCGCCGCAGAGCGGCTTCTACTTCCGCTCGGACCACTTCAACTTCGCCAAGGCCGGCGTGCCGGCACTGTATGCCGATGGCGGCGAGGACTTGGTCGAGGGCGGCAAGGCCGCCGGCGAGGCCTATGCCAAGGACTACGGCGAACATCGCTATCACTCGCCCGCCGATCAATACGATCCGGCGACTTGGAAGCTGGACGGAACCGTGCAGGACCTGGACCTGCTCTACGGGGTCGGCAAGACGCTGGCCAGCGACGGCCAATGGCCGAACTGGTACGACGGCAATGCGTTCAAGGCCGCGCGCGACGCGATGATGCAGCCCAAGGCGACGGCAAAGTAAACGCCACACGAGGTGTCGCCATGCATTCAAGCACGGGCCCGCAGATCGCGGGCCCGTGCCTTTTAAAGGGAACGACAGGCCGGGCCTGAGCGGCGAGGCGCCACGCACGTGCGGCGAGGGCTAAGCTGCGCGCCTTCTCCCGCTCGAGCCCCCGTCATGTCCTATTCGATTGCGTATTGGTGCGTGTTGATCGTTGCGCTGCTGCCTTACCTGTGGACCACGGTCGCCAAGGCCAGCGCCGGCGGACGCTACGACAACCACAATCCACGTGCCTGGCAGGCGCAGCAGGCCAACCCGCGTTCGCAGCGTGCGCATGCGGCTCAGCTCAACGGTTTTGAAGCCTTCCCGCTGTTCGCTGCCGGTGTGCTGATGGCGCATTCGGCAGGCGTTGGTGCGGCCACGGTCGCGACGCTGGCGCTGCTGATCCTGGTGTCGCGCATCGCCCACGGCGTGGCCTACATCGCCAACCTGGCCAGCCTGCGCAGTGGGGTGTGGTTCGTCGGCATCGGCTGCAGCCTGTCCCTGATGGTGCTGGCGGCACTGCGCGTGGTTTGAGCCGATCAGCGCAGGTCATGATCCCAGCCGAACAGATCCAATGCCTTGATGAATTCAGCATCCAGCGGCGCTAGTGCCTCGATGCGCACGCCGGTATGTGGATGCAAAAAAGCCAGCCGCCGCGCGTGCAGCAGCATGCGATGCACGCCGCGCATGCGGAAGGCGCGGTTGTGACGCCCTTCGCCATGACTGGTGTCGCCGATCAGATGATGGAAGGCGTGCTTCAAGTGGCGGCGGATCTGGCGGAAGCGCCCGGTCTGCGGCCGGCAGCGCAGCAGCGCATAGCGCGAAGTCTCAAAGCCGCCTGAGGGCACGTCCAGTTCTCCGGTGCCCAGGCGCACGAAGTCGGTGAGCGCGGGCTTCTTGGCCGGCTTGCCCGGGCCGCCATCCAGCGCATGGTCGATGGTGAACCGATCCTCCGGCCAGCCACGGCACACCGCCAGGTAGTCCTTCACCACCTCGCGCGACATGAACACCTGGCCCAGCCGCGATGCCGTGTCGCGGTCGAAGGCGACCAGCAGGCAGCCGCTGGTGGCCCGGTCCAGGCGGTGGATCAGGAAGATCGGCCGGCCCAGCTGCTCGCGCAGCAGATCGGCCAGGAACTGGTCCTCCCCGCGCGCCAGCCCGCTGTCGTGGACCATCAGCCCGGCCGGCTTGTCGACCACGGCCAGTTGGTCGTCCAGGTAGAGCACGGGAATGGGCAGAGCGGCAGACATGGCGGCATGGATAAAAGAACGGGCCGCTTAGTATCGCGGTTCGCGCGGCGGGACACGGCGTTGCGCCACCGGCACACCGACAGGTTGACGCGGCCCCTCCCCGTCCCGACGATCAGGGACTCACCCCGACGAGATCCCCACGATGAAGCGACTGCTGCCCCTGTTGCTGCTGATGGCTGCCCTGCCGACGCTGGCCGCCGACCTGCCCTACGATCCCCAGGCCAACGCCAAGGCCGATGTCGCCCACGCGCTGGCCGCCGCCAAGCAGGCGCACAAGCCGACCCTGCTGATCTTCGGCGCCAACTGGTGCGGCGACTGCCGGGCGCTGGACAAGTCCCTGCACAGCGAGAAGAACGCCGCGCTGGTCAAGCAGCACTTCGAGGTGGTCAAGGTCGATGTGGGCAACTGGGACCACAACCTGGATGTCGCCAACGCCTACGGCAACCCGATCGAGAAGGGCATCCCCGCCGCAGTGGTGGTCTCGCCGGAAGGCAAGGTCGTCTACACCACCAAGCTGGGCGAGCTGGCCAACGCGCGCAAGATGAGCGACGAAGGCATCTACGACTTCTTCAGCAAGGTCGCCAAGGGCGGCTGAGGCCCTTCCAGGCGCGCCTCCAGCCAGCGGAGGCGCCTGGTCCTGCAAGCGGCTTGCGGTACATCTGCAGAGCCCGCCACACTGCGCTTACATCCACGGAAGGAACTACACCATGATGCTCTTCGTCTTCGCCCCGCTGGCAGCCGCCGCTGTCTTGGGCGTCGTGCTGGCCAGGCGCAAGCAGTCCCGGACCATCGGCATCGGCGTGCTGGCTTGCTGCGTGTCGTTCGCGCTGTTCGCTGGTGCTTACAGCGCAGGCAAGGACATGGCCCGACGCGACGCGACCCTGCAGACCGCGCAGGCCGACACGTCCCGCTAAGCGGCGCCTAGCGCCGCAACCAAGCCGAGAGCAGCGCCAGGGTGCCGGCCGCGCCGGTGAACCAGGTCCACAGCGGCACGCCCCACAGACTCGGGCCGCCCACGCCGAAGGCGTGCAGCACTGCGGCCACCACCAGCAGGCCGGCGCCGCCGATGGCGGTCACCACCCGGCGTTGCAGGCGCTGCAGGGTAAGGTTGAGTTCGGCCAGGTCCTTGGAGCGCATCGCCAGCTCGTGCTTGCCCTCCACCTGCTGCCTGAGCCAGCTGTGCACCAGGCGCGGCATGTCCGGGGCGTGGGTCATGATCTCCGGCAGGCGCTTGCGCAACTCGTGTACCGCGCGCATGGGGCTGTAGCGGCGGATCAGGATGCGCTCGAGCACCGGCTTGGCCACTGCCCAGATGTCTAGCTGCGGATCCAGCTGGCGGCCCACGCCCTCGATGTTGAGCAGGGTCTTCTGCAGCAGGATCAGCTGCGGCTGCAGCGTCAGCTCGTACTTCTGCGCGGTGCGGAACAGCTTGATCAGCACCTGCGCCAGTGAGATCTCGCTCAGCGGCCGGGTGAAGTACGGCTCGCACACCGCGCGCGCGGCGGCCTCCAACTCGTCGATGCGCACGGTGGCCGGCATCCAGCCGGCTTCCACGTGCAACTCGGCGATGCGACGGTAATCCTTGTTGAAGATGGCCATGAAGTTCTCGGCCAGGTAGTACTGGTCCTGCTGCGAGAGCTGCCCGACGATGCCGAAATCCAGCGCGATGAAGCGCGGGTTGTCCTTGCGCGCCGGATCCGGATCGACCCAGATGTTGCCGGCGTGCGCATCGGCGTGGAAGAAGTTGTCGCGGAACACCTGGGTGTAGAACACCCGCACGCCCTTGGCCGCCAGGGCCTTGCGGTCGATGCCGGCCGCGTCCAGCGCGGCGATGTCGTCAGAGGGGATGCCGCTGACCCGCTCCATGGTCAGCGCGCGCTCGGCGGTATGACTCCAGATGATCTCCGGCACATACAGGTCAGGCGAATCCTTCCAGAACCGGCGCATCACGCTGGCGTTGGCGCCCTCGCGCTGCAGGTCCAGCTCGGCGGCCAGGGTGGTCTCGATCTCGGCGACGATCTCCTTCGGGCGGATCTTGTCGGCGGACGGGTGTGCGTAGTCGACCAGGGCCGCGCCGGACTTGAGCAAGGCGATGTCACCGGCGATCTGCGCCTCGATCTCCGGGCGCAGCACCTTGACCACTACCTGGCGCCCATCGTGCAGCGTGGCCGCGTGCACCTGGGCGATCGAGGCCGAGGCCAGCGGCGTGGTGTCGAAGTGCGCGAATGCCGCGTCGATCGGCATGCCCAGGGCCTGCTCGACGATGGCCTGGGCCTTGAGTCCGTCGAACGGCTTGACCCGGTCCTGCAGCAGGGTCAGTTCCTCGGCCACGTCCGGCGGGATCAGGTCGCGGCGGGTGGAGAGGATCTGCCCGAACTTGACGAAGATCGGCCCCAGCTCCTGCAGCACCATGCGCAGGCGCGCGCCGCGGCTCATTGCGGCCACGTCGTCGCGCGCGCGTGGCACGAACGGCCGCGCCAGCTTGAGCCACGGACCGGCCGGGGTGTCGTCCAGCAGCGCGTCCAGGCGGTAGCGGATCAGCACGCGGCCGATCTTGTTGGCGCGCAGGGCCGCGCGCCAGCTCTTCATGCCCGGCCACATCATGCGCGCAGCGCCAGTCGGGCCACGCGCGCGGCCAGTCGCTCCACGTCGTCGCGCGCGATGTCCACGTCGTCGCAGAAGGCTTCCAGCTCGGCGCGGGCGACCACGTCGCGGGATTCCTCGGTGACGTACTCGGCCGCACTGGTGGCCAGTTCGCCTCCGGTGTCACGCAGCTTCAGCAGGGTCGCGCGCACCGCGCTGGCGACCTGCACGCCCAGCACCTGGCCGAAGACCGTGACGAAGGGGCGGTCCCAGTCCGGATCGAAACGCGTGGCCAGGGTCTGCAGCCGGCGCGCCAGTTCGGCATCGCCGGAGACCCGCAGCTTGCCCACCGGCGCGGCGTCATCGCGTCGCAGGAACGGCAGTTGTCCCAGCAGGCCGCCCAGGGTGCTGCGCACGGCCAGGTCGGGCTCGCTGGTGGCATCGACGGGGCCCACGTGCAGGCGCTGGGCCTCCACCGCGATCTCCAGCGCCAGCGGCGGCGAGGCCAGGGCGATGGCGATCCGCCGCCCGGCCAGCGGGGCCAGCGCATCGCGGGTGTCCGGGTCCAGCGCGATGGCGCGATTGAGCGCGGTTTCCAGCGCACGGCCAGCCAGCGGCTTGAGGGCATCGAAAGGGGGCGGCGACATGGCGGGCATTCTAACCGGGCCATGCGCTAGGCCCGCATCTGCGAGTGGGCAAGCGGCCGCGTGACGGTTCATGCTGTGCGCCCTCGAGGGCAACAGTGGATGGGCGGTGCGATGGGCAGGACACGCGTGGGCATTCTCTTCGGCGGCAGATCGGCCGAACACGAGGTCTCGCTGCAGTCGGCGCGCAACATCGTCGAGGCCCTGGACACCACGCGCTTCGAGCCGGTGCTGATCGGCATCGACAAGCAGGGCCAGTGGCACCTGTGCGATCCGCAGGGCTGGCTGCAGCACGCCCATGACCCCAAGCGCATTGCGCTGCAACCCGGCGGCCAGGGCGTGGTCTTGATTCCCGGCGCCCCACGGCTGCAGCTGCAGCCGGTCGAGGCGGGCGCCGCGCTGGCCCAAGTCGATGTGGTGTTCAACATCGTCCACGGCAACCTGGGCGAGGATGGCGCGTTCCAGGGCCTGTTGCGCGTGGCCAATCTGCCTTTTGTCGGCTCCGGCGTGCTCGGCTCGGCGGTGGCGATGGACAAGGACGTGGCCAAGCGCCTGCTGCGCGATGCCGGCCTGCAGGTGGCCCCGTTCGAATGCCTGACCCGGCGCAGCGCCGCCGCGCTGGACGCCGAGGCACTGATCGCGCGCATGGGCCTGCCGCTGTTCGTCAAACCGGCCAACCAGGGCTCCTCGGTCGGCGTCAGCCGGGTCACCGAAGTCTCCGGGCTGGCGGCGGCGCTGGCGCAGGCCTTTCAGTACGACCACAAGGTCCTTGTCGAAGCGGCCGTCGCCGGACGCGAAATCGAATGTGCCGTGCTGGGCAACGATGCGCCGCAGGCCAGCGTGTGTGGCGAGGTCGTCGTGCACGATGCCTTCTATGCCTACGACACCAAGTACCTCAACGAGGATGGCGCCGAGGTCGTCGTCCCGGCCGACATCGATGTCGACACCCAGGCCCGCATCCAGGCCATCGCCTTGCGTGCCTACCAGGCATTGGACTGCGCCGGGCTGGCACGGGTGGATGTGTTCCTGACGCCACAGGGCGAGGTGGTCATCAACGAGCTCAACACCCTGCCCGGCTTCACCCGGATCAGCATGTATCCCAAGCTATGGCAGGCCAGCGGCATGACCTATCCGCAGTTGGTCACGCGCCTGCTCGAGCTGGCGCTGGAGCGCCACGCTGCCGACGCCGCCCTGCACAGCAGCGTGGCACTGAACGCATGACGTCGGCGGCACAGCTACGCAAGGTCCGCTCGGGCGACCTGCCCGCGCTGCTGGCGTTGAACAACCAACACGCCGCGGCGCTGTCCTGGCTGGAACCGGCGTCATTTGCCTCTTTGATCGAGAAGGCCTGCTTCGCGCAGACCAGCGGCGATGCCGAGGCGCTGCTGATCGCGCTGGATCAGGATGCGGCATACGACAACCCCAACTTCGCCTGGCTATCGGCCCGCTTCGAGCGGTTCGTCTACATCGACCGCGTGGTCGTAGCCGAGCATGCACAAGGACGCGGCTTGGCCGGCGCACTCTACGAGATGCTCAAGCGTGAGGCGCGTGCGACCGGGCAGATACGGCTCGCATGTGAGGTCAATCTCGCACCGCCCAACCCTGGCTCGGTGGCGTTCCACCGACGCCTGGGGTTCGAACAGATCGGCCAAGCCGACTTGCCCAACGGCAAGCGGGTGGGTTACTTCACTTGCGCGCTGTGAGCGCCTTGGCCACGCCTCACACCTTGCCTTTGCGGAACAGCGACACCACCGCCAGGATCAGGAACACCACAAAGCAGATCCACGCGACGCTGGACGCCGCGCCGGCAATGCCACTGAAGCCCAGGAACGCGGCGATCAGCGCGATGACGAAGAAGACGATGGCGTAATGCAGCATGGCGTGGCTCCTGTCGCGCCGGATCGGCGCGGCCCTACCATCCCGCCATCGGCATGCGCGCGGCGTGAGGAATCAGCCGCCTTCCCTCCACGCGGCTTTCAGGCGCGCCATGCCTTCGCGCATCGATACGCGCGGCACATAGCCGAAGTCGCGCCGCGCCGGCTCCATGCTGTACCAGTGCGGGGTGCACAGCTGTTCGGCCAAAAAGCGCGTCAGCGGCGGCTCGCCCTTGAGCGGCAGCAGCTTCCACAGCGTCTCGCAGGCCGCGCCGACGCGGTAGGCCGCCTTGAACGACAGGGTCTTGTCCACCGGCGGCGTGCCGGTGGCGGCCAGCAGCGCGTTCAACACCTCGCGCATCGGCCAGGGCTCGCCATTGGAGATGAAATAAGCCTTACCGGCGCAGACCGCGCCCGGGGCCAGGTGGTCGAAGGCATCGAAATGCGCCTGCGCGGCGTTGTCGATGTAGGTGGTGTCGACCTTGTTCATGCCATCGCCGACGATCCGCAGCCGCCCGCTGCGCGCGCGCGCGACCAGCCGCGGCAGGATCTGGTGATCGCCCGGCCCCCAGATCAGGCGTGGGCGCAGGGCGATGGTCGCCAGGTCCGCATCGTTGGCCGCCAGGACCTGCTGCTCGGCGATCGCCTTGGTCGCCGCATAGGGCGCCTGGAAATCCTGTCCGTAAGGCACCGCGTCGGCGCCCAGCCCCTCCACCGGATGCGTGGCCCGATGGGTCACGCTGGGCGTGGAGGTATAGACCAGCCTGCTCACGCCATTGGCCCGACAGGCGGCGATGACGTTGTCGGTGCCCACGACATTGGCGCGGTGATAGCTGGCATAGCTGCCCCACGCCCCGGCCTTGGCCGCGTTGTGGAAGACCGCATCGACGCCAGCCACGGCATGGGTGATGGCATGGAGGTCGGCCAGGTCGCCGCGGATCTGGCCCACACCCATCGCCGCCAGCGCCGGGTAATCCCCTCGCTGAAAACTGATGACCTCATGCCCGCGTTCGACCAACCCGCGACACAACGCCTGGCCGAGGAATCCCCCGCCTCCGGTGACCAATAGCTTCATGCGGTGGGGACTCCCTGTTCGGCGGCCCAGCGAGCCAACTGCTCGCGGCCGATCTTGGCGTTGTGGCGGATATCGACGGGAAACCCCGGATGCGGCAGGAAATGCTCGATCGACGCGGTGTGTGCGTGCGCGGTGGCGGCCGCGCGCAGCTGTTCGCGACTGACCACCGGCGGGCCATCGATTTCCTCATGCTGCCAGGCCTCGGCACCAAGCTCGTAACACAGCACGGGCACCTGGCGTCCTGGCGCACCGACACCCACCAGCGCGCTGCGTGCGACGTGCTTGAGCGCATTGAAGATCGGCTCGACCTGCTCGGTGTACATCGGGCCATGCACCGTTTCCACCCGCTGGGTCTTGCGCCCGCAGAACCACAGCCGACCCTCGGCGTCGAAATAACCCACGTCGCCCATGCGGTGCACCACACGCGTGCTGCCGTCGGGCAGCGTCTCGCGGATCTTGGCGGCCCGCGTGGCCGCCTCGCGGTTGAAGTAGCTGTCGGTGGCGGTCGGCCCGGCCACGGTGATTTCGCCGACGGTGCCTGCGGCGACCTCTTGCACGCCGGACCAGTCGGGGATCGGCGCATCGTCGATGGCGATGATGCGCACCACGTTGGGCGCCACCGCGCGGCCGACGCAGGTGCCAGCGCCGGCCTCGGTCGCCGCGCGGGTGGCGACCAGCTCACGGCCCTCGATCACCGCGACCGGCAGGCATTCGGTGGCGCCATACGGGGTCCAGAACTGGGCGTCGGCGGGCAGCAGCGCGCGGATCCGCTCCACGATCTGCGGCGGCACCGGCGCACCGGCCGAGGTCACCCGCTTGACCGTGGGCAGCGGCTTGCCGTGCTTGGCCAGCACCCGCATCAGCGCCGGCGAGCCGAACAGCTGGGTCACCCCGAAGCGCGCGATGGCCGCATGCAGTTTGACCGGGTCGGCCTTGGCCGGGCGCGTGGGATCCATGTCCGGGATCACGCTGGTCAGCCCCAGCGCGGGATCGAACAGGGCGAACGGTGGAAAGGTCGGCAGATCCACCCCACCCGGCGTCATGCCGAAGGCATTGCGCAGCAGGTCGACCTGACCGACGAAATGGCGATGCCGGTAGACCACGCCCTTGGGCACGCCGGTCGAGCCACTGGTGAACAGGATGCCGGCCACGTCCTCGCCATCGGTCGCCGCCAGCTGCGGGCCCGCACCGGCGCCGTCACGCTCGACCCGGGCCAGGGTCACCCCGCCCCAGCCCAGCCTGGGGCCGGCGGTGACGAGCTTCTTCGCACTGCGCGCCCAACCCAGCGCCAGCCGCGCCACCTGCGCCAGCGGGATGCCGATGAACGCTTCCGGCTGCGCTTCGTCCAGGCATTGCTTCAGCGCGCGCCGGTCGATGCCCGGGTCGACCAGCACCGGCACTGCGCCGGCCTTGAACAGGGCGAACATCAGCAGGAAGAACTCGGGCGAGGGCCGCACCATCACCACCGTGCGCGTGCCGCGACCGATGCCGTGCCTGGCAAGGCCAGCGGCAATGGCGTCGCTGCGCGCATCCAGCTGCGCATAGGTCAGCGCGATGGCGTAGTCGCCATGCCGGCCAGGACAGCGCAGGGCGACCTGGTCGGGACGTTCGCGGGCCAGCTCCGGCAGGCGGGCGGCGATGTTGCAGGGGCCAGTCATCGGGCCATTATCGCCGCTGGATGGCACCGGGATGGAGGCCCCATTGCGCGGCCGCCGGATTCGGGCAGAATCCGCGGCATTCCCGCTCTCCCTAAGCGCCGCGCTCCGCCCGGTGGACATCGCCATGCATCCCTGCCTGACTTGCGGCGCCTGCTGCACCCAGTACCGCGTCGCCTTCCACTGGCTCGAGTCGGACAGCGTCACCCCCGGCGGGGTCCCGGCGGCGATGTCCGAGCCGCTGGATGCGCATCGCCTGTGCATGCGCGGAACCTACGCCGCGCCCATCCGCTGCGTGGCCCTGGATGCGCAGATCGGGACCTATTCGCGTTGCTCCATCCACGCCAACCGCCCCAGCGTGTGCCGCGAAGTGGATGCCTCCTGGGAATACGGCGTGGCCAGCCCGCAATGCGACAAGGCGCGCATCGCCCACGGGATGGCGCCCCTGTCCCCCGCGGACTGGCCGGCGGTACCCGTGCCCAACCGCGACGACGGCCCGGCCAACGATGACCCGGGCATCGATCACGACCACGACGACGATCCAGAGCGCCCGCGCCCGCTGCGCGTGGCCTGAGGGATCCGATGTCCCGCTGCAGGGGCCACGGGCGTTCCCCGTGCAGGGCCACTTGTCCGCATCGCGCAACGCACACATCGCGCGGAGCTTGGCTCCGCTGGACGGATACCGAAGAACTTGTAGCGCGGAGCCCGCTCTGCTGCGCGGTCGACCAAAAAGCAGCGGAGCCAAGCTCCGCGCGACGCGTCCTACAGCGGGTGGGCGTCCAGGAACGCGCGGATCGCCGGCACCAGTTCGGCGGCCTTGTCCTCCAGCACGTAGTGCCCGGCATCGTCGAACGCGGTGACCTGCGCCTGCGGCAGGGCTTGGCGGAAACCTTCGAGGAAATGCCGGTCGAACACGAAGTCCTTCAGCCCCCAGCCGATGAAGGCCGGGCGGTCGGCAAAGGACGGCAGGGCGTTGCCGGCGGCCTCCAGCAGCGGCCAGGCGCGATCGGCCGCCGAGAGCGGGATGTCCTGCATGAAGCGCACCGTGGAGATGCGGTTGGCCCAGCTGTCGTACGGCGCCACATAGGCGCGGCGCACGTCGGCCGGCAGCTTGTGCTCGATCCCCAGGTACGAGGCACCGCCGGAGAAGGCGTTGAAGGCGCGGATGATGAAGCTGCCGAACCGCGAATCGCGGCCCAGCGCGATCTGCCACGGCATCGCCTTGACCGCCGGCAGCGGAAAGGCTGCGGTGTTGGTGATCACCAGGCGCTTGACCTGTGCGGCGTGGGTCAGCGCCCAGCCGAAACCGATCATCCCGCCCCAGTCGTGCACCGCCAGCGTCACCGGCGTGGCATCGTCGATGCCGGCGTGGCGTAGCAGCGCCTGCAGGTCATCCACGCGCGATTGCAGGGTGTAGTCGTAGGCCGGCGCGCCCCTGCCATGCGGATGCGAGAGCCCGCCGCCGTCGTCCGGCTTGTCGGAAAATCCCATGCCCACGTGGTCGGGCACGATGCAGCGGTAGCGGTCCGACAGCCCGGCGACCAGCTTGCGCCAGTAATAGCTCCACGACGGATTGCCGTGCAGCATCACCACGACCTCGCCATCGCGCGGGCCTTCGTCCAGGTAGGACATGGACACGCCCGGCCGCACCTCGAAGCGCTTGGGGGTGAAGGGATAACCGGGCAGCTGCATCAGGCGGCGTCAGGGAATGGCGGACGGGCGCGCATTGTAGGGCACTGGTTTGCGCGGCCGGGCGGGATGCCCCCGCTCCTGGATCGTTGACGCACCGGCAGGGTGCGACCGCATCGCAGGGACTACCATGTAGGCAACTCCCCGCTGCCGAATGCCATGTCCGCCTCGCCCACGCCTCCCTCCCATCTCGACGATCAGCAGATCGAGCACCTGTCCGACCTGCTGGATCGACGCGCGGTGCCGTTCAAGGGCTTCAACCTGGAGGCGCTGGACGGGTTCCTGTCGGCGCTCGCGGTATCGCCCTCGCAGGTCCCGCCCAGCGAATGGGAGCCGGTGGTCTGGGGTGGCAAGGCGCCGCGCTGGGACAGCCCCGAGGAAGCCGCGCAGGTGCAGCAGCTGCTGCTGGGCCACTGGAACATGTGCGCGGCCCGCGTCCGCCACGATGGCGACAGCCTGCCCGACCACCTGGCGCCCCTGATGTGGCTGCCCGAAGACCCGGAACTGACCGGCGAGGACGCGCTGCGCGAGGACGAACTCGATGTCGGCGGCGACTGGGCGCTGGGCTTCTTCACTGCCGTGGAGCTGCGCGAGGCCGAGTGGGATCAATGGCTGGATGACAACGACTGGATCGAGGAACTGTTCGACTACCTCGACCGCCTGGCCAGTGGCGAGACGATCAACCCCGACGACCCGACCGCCGAGGGCACGCCGGTCAGCTACCGCGAGCGCCTGGAAATTATCTCCGGCATCCCGTCCATGCTGGCCGACCTCAACCACCACCGCGTAGACGCCCAGACCCCGCGCGAGCCGGTCCGCCGCGACGCCGCCCCCGGCCGCAACGACCTGTGCTCCTGCGGCAGCGGGAGGAAATACAAGAAGTGCTGCGGGGCGAACTGACCGGCGATTGAGCCGCCCCCGGAAAGACCACTTGCCATGTGCCCGACGGCTCACGCTTGTGCGCCACTCCGGCTCAATACGGAACGCTCTTCCTGCGTTTGGCGGGCCTGCTGCCTACCGGCAACAGGTCAGCGCTTGGTAACGCTCGAACAGGAACGCGACCCGCCCCGCGTCCGTAGACAGCTTGGGCGCCTTGCGGCCAGCCGCCCTGACCAACCTTGGCAAAGGCCCGCGCGGCCCCTGATCTCGCTAAGGCTTAGTGGCATCCGGCCGCTCTCCTCATAGCGGCTGCGCTCCTTCGCTGAGGATGTCGAGATAGTGCTGATAAGCGAACACGCGATGGCGCTGTTGCCCGGTCAGTTCGTTAACGATTTCCAGTTCTTGTAGCGTGCGTACGGCCGCGCGGATCGTCGGGCCGCTCAGCGCAAGTTGCGGGGCGACTTGCGGAACCGTCAGGACAACGCGACGGGCGAACTGCTCGAACACGAGGCCGACGTTGCCCGCGCGCTGCCCAAGCGCGGCAATGCGCGCACGATCGCGCGCGAGCAGCGCCAGCAACCTTTGCGCGGTTTCCACGGCCTGCTGCGCGGTTTCCGCCACGCCATCGAGAAAGAAGCCCAACCAGCCCTCCCAGTCACCCGCAACGCGGACGGCATTGAGGCGGTCGTAGTAATCCGAACGGCGACGCTTGAAGTACAAACTGAGGTACAGGCTCGGCTCGCGTAGCACGCCCTCGCTGCACAGGATCAGGGTGATCAATAGCCGTCCGAGCCGTCCGTTCCCGTCACTGAAAGGATGGATGGTCTCGAATTGCACATGCGCCAGCGCCGCTTTGACCAGCGGCGGCACCTGTCCGATCGGGGTATGCAGGAATTGCTCGAGCTTTGATAAAGCGTCCAGTAACGCATCCGGCGGTGGCGGGACAAAGTGTGCCAAGGCCGGGGAGGCGCCGCCGACCCAAACCTGGCCTGTGCGGAACTCGCCAGGCTGTTTGCTTGCACCGCGCCCGCCCTTCAACAGCAGCGCGTGCATCTCCCGGATCAGCCGAAGCGACAGTGGGAAGTCGTCATCGCGCATGCGGCGCAAGCCGTGATTGAGCGCAGCGACATAGTTGGACACCTCTTCCACATCGTCGATCGGCACACCTGGCGCGGCGTCCACTTCGAAAAGCAGCAGGTCCGACAGCGAGGACTGTGTGCCCTCGATCTGCGAAGACAGCAGTGCTTCCTTACGGACGTACTGATAAAGGAACAGCTCGGGATCGGGCAGCATCAGGGTGATGCCGTCCAAGCGCCCCAAAGCCTGGTCGGCCCGCTCTTTGCGGGACACCAGTTCCACCCGTGAAAAATCCAGCGGCGGGTCCGGCGGCAACGGATCGGGGATGAAGGCTTGGTAACGGCTCCCTGCTAGAGAGCCTGAGACGTAATGTCCGGTCGTTTGCCGCGTCATGCGGGTTTCCTTACAGGAGCTCGGACTCCATATAAGGAAATTTATACCCCAACTTCTTACTTAAGACGAACTGCCGGCCGGGCAAGGAAAACTCTTGCCCCGCCCGTTGGCAAGATCAACTCACCACACCACTTCGGCCATCGTGCAGTTCAGGCCCGAGCCGATGCCCAGCAGGGCGATGCGGTCGCCCTTCTTCAGGCGGCCCAGCTCCTTGAGCTTGCTCAGCACGATCGGCACCGAGGCCGGGCCGATGTTGCCGTGCTCGCCGAAGATGGTCATGACCTTCTTCGGGTCGATGCCGAAGGCCTTGATGAAGGCGGCGGTGTGCGGCTGGCTGACCTGGTGGATGATGAACTGGTCGATCTCGTCCACCGCCCAGCCCAGCGCCTGGCGCGCGGCCACGAAGGTCTTCTGGGCCAGCTTCATGCCCTCGATCAGCAGCATCTTGGTGTCGGTGACCATGCGGTCCAGGTTGCCGCGGCACAGCTTGTTCCACTCGGTCGCCGAGCGGGTCACGCCGCCCTTGTAGACCGGTGCGTCGGGCACCAGCTCGCGGCGCGCCATCACCATGGCCACCGAGCCGCAGCCCAGGGTCAAGGCGGCCAGTTCGTCACGGAACTGCGCCTCGGTCACGCCCGGGGCGGTCATGCGCTCCAGGGTCTTTTCGTAGACCAGGTTGGCGGTCTCGCCATCGACGACCAGCGCGTATTCGATCTCGCCGCGCTCGATCATGCGCGCGGCGATGTCCATGCCATTGATGAACGCCAGGCAGGCATTGGCCACGTCAAAGGCCATGCAGTGGTCGCCCACGCCCAGGTTGCCCGACACGATCGAGGCGGTGGACGGCTCCAGGAAGTCGCGGCTGACCGAGGTGTTGATCAGCAGGCCCACGCGCTCGGCGCCGATGCCGGCATCAGCCAGCGCCTTGCGGGCGGCCATCGTCGCGGCATCGGAGGCCTGGGTCTCGTCGTCCCACAGGCGACGGGCGTGCACGCCGGCGACATCGTTGAGCACGTCGGTCCGGATGCCCAGCCGGTCGAAGGTCGGCTGCAGACGGGCGTTGATTTCCTTGGAGGTCAGCGTGTGCGGCGCATCGACGTGCGCCAGTCCCGCGATGGAGACGTTCTCGAAAAGCATTGGACGGGTGCCCAGGCTGGAGGCGAAGGGGCGCCAAGGGTAGCCGGTTCCGGGGTTTCACGCATCTTTGACGCAATGCGCAACGTCCGCGCAGGCGTCGGCTACGTCGCGCTACGGGCGCGCAACGTGCGTTGGCGGGGCTCCGTCGCGTTTCAGCGGCAACGGTAGGCCGCGAAGCGCTGCTCGCCATCGGTGGGCGGGGTCAGCGGCTGGATGGTGTCGGCCTGCAGGCTCAAAGCCTCGTTGCGGGCCAGGGTTTCCAGTTCGTCACGCACCTTGAGCTGGTTGCGGTCGTAGAAGGCGATCTTGTCCTTCACCGAGACCGACACCTCGCCCAGCTTGGGGCAACTGCTGGGCGTGCCGGCCGGCAGGACCTTGATCGCCTGGCCCTGCGGGGTCAGCTCCACCCAGGTACAGGCGGACAGGACGGGCAGCAGAGCGGCGGTCAGGACGATCAGGCGCATGGAGGCTCCGGTCGAAGGCAGGACGTAAGGAAGGCCTGCATGGTGCCGGACCCAGGATGAATGGGGAAGACAAGGCACTGCCGTCAGTGGGAGCGGCCATGGCGGCGAGGGGCTTTCACGGTGGAGCCTTTCGCCGCCATGGCGGCTCCCACGGGATGTTTCCATCGGCGACCCATCACCGCTTGGTGGGAGCTGCTGCAGCAGCGATGGCTTGCCGGGAAAGCCGCACACTCAGTAAGAGGACAGTTGCAGTTGCTCCCACCAACACGCAAAAGCCCCGGCCCGCTCGCGGCGGGCCGGGGCTTTCGGATCACACCAACCGTCGGCTTACTTGGCCGGCGTCTTGGTCACCGGATGGCCGTCGGCGTCGATCACGCTGACCTGCCCCAGCTTCAGCGCGCGCACCGGCGCCTCGATCTTGGACAGGTCGCCCACGATCACCCAGGTCAGCGCGTTGGGGTCGATGCCCTTGGCCGCGGCGTTGGCCTGTTCCGGCGTGAAGGCCTCGACCTGTGCGTTGCGCACCTGCACCCAATTGTCCGGGCGCCCGTAACGCACGATGCTGCCGATGGTGCCCATCACCGCCGAGGCGGTTTCATAGGCGCCGGGCTGGCTGCGCAGTTCGTTGGCCACCACCTTGTCGACTTCGGCCTCGGTGGCCGGTGCCTTGCCGGTGGTGTAATCGGCGATCTCACGCTGCATCTCGGCGACCGACTCGGCGGTCTTGTCGATCTGCACCGGAGCCACGGAGAGGAACGGGCGCTGGCCCAGCGCGCCGACCAGGACGGTGCGAGCCCCGTAGGACCAGTGCTTGTCTTCGCGCAGGTTCATATTCATGCGCGAGGTGAACGAACCGCCCAGCACCTCGTTGCTCATCTCCAGCTTCACCGCACCCGGGTCCTTGGTGGAGGGCATCAGCTCGCCCGCATAGATGTTGGCCTGCACCGCACCGGGCTGGTCGATCAGGAACACCCGCGGCTTGGCCGGGCGCTTGACTTCCGGGATCGCCACCCCGGCCTTGGCCGTGCCGGTGCCCTTCCAGTCACCGAAGTACTTGTCCAGCATCGGCACGATCTGGCCCAGCGTGGTGTCGCCGACCACGATGACCGTGGCCTTCTCCGGGCGCAGCCACTGCTGCTGGTAGTTGAGCAGGTCGTTGCGGTCGATGGACTTGATCGCCGCGGCGGTGCCGCTGCCGGTGAACGGGATGCCGTAAGGATGGGCGTCGCCATAGAGCAGCGGCGGCAGCACGCGCAGGGCCGCAGTCTGCGGACGCGCCTTTTCCTGGGCGATGCCGGCGATCCACTGGGCCTTGACCCGGTCGATCTCGGACTGGTCGAAGCGCGGGTCACGCAGCATGGTCGAGAACAGGCCGATCGAGGCGTCCAGATTCTCCTTCAGTGCCGAGACCGAAGCGCTGGCGCCGTCCAGCGAGGCGTCGGCGCCCAGCTTGGCGCCCAGTTCCTCGGCGCGCGACTTGAACGCCAGCGAGCCCAGGTCGCCGGCGCCCTCATCGAGCATCGCGTTGGCAAAGCCGGCCGTGCCCAGCTTGCCACCGGCATCGCTGGCATATCCGCCGTCGAACTCGTAGCTGATGTTGACCACCGGGATGTCGTGGCGCTCGGCCAGGACCACGGTGCTGCCGTTCTTCAGCGTGGCGTGCTGCAGTGCCGGGAACTTCAGGTCCGGGAAACTCGTCACCTTGGGCACGCCCTTGCTGCGGTCCACGCCGGTGGCCTCGGTGGTGTACTTGGGATCGGGCTTGGGCAACGGCAGCGGCGCGGCCTTCACCGTGTCCGCCTCGGCCAGCGGCTTGCGCTCGCCCGGTTCGACCACGAAGGTGTGGCTCGGCTTGCCCAGCCACTTGGCGGCCACCTCGCGCACCTGCTCACGCGTGGCCGACTGCACGTTGGCCAGCGATTCGCGGAAACAGCCCGGGTCGCCGGTGAAGGTCGCGCACGAGGCCAGCGCGTCGGCCTTGCCGCCGAAGCCGCCAATCCGCTCGATCCCGCGAATGAAACCGGACCGGTAGTTGGTTTTGGCGCGCTCCAGCTCCTCCTCGGTGGGACCTTCGGTGATCAGACGCTGCAGTTCCTCATCGATCACCGACTCCACCTTTGCCTCGTCCACGCCCTGCTTGACCATGGTGCGGATGAAGAACGTGCCGCTGAGCTGCTGGCTGTAGCTGGCCGTGCCGATGCTGTCGGCCAGCTGGTCCTGGTGGACCACGCGCGCGTCCAGGCGCGAGCTGGCGCTGCCGCCCAGCACGTCGGACACCAGGTCCAGCAGGTCAGAATCGCGGGTGCCGGCCTGCGGGGTGTTCCAGATGCGCTGGATCATCACCTGCGGGACCTTGTCTTCCAGCACGGTGCGCCCGGACTGCTTGAGGACGGCCAGGTCGACCTTGGGCTGGGCCATCGTCGGGGTGGCGGGGATGTCGCCGAAGTACTTGGCGACCTTCTCCTTGGCCGTGGCCAGGTCGATGTCGCCGGCCAGCACCAGCACGGTGTTGTTGGGCCCGTACCAGGTCTTGAACCAGCGCTTGACGTCATCCAGCGACGCGGCGTTGAGATCGTTCATCGAGCCGATCGTGGTGTGGTGGTACGGGTGGCCGTCCGGATACATGGTGTGCGCGACGACTTCGCGCAGCTGGCCATAGGGCTGGTTCTCGCCCTGGCGCTTTTCGTTCTGGACCACGCCGCGCTGCTCATCGAGCGTCTTCTGGTCGATCGCGCCGACCAGGTGGCCCATGCGGTCGGACTCCATCCACAGCGCCATGTCCAGCGCGGTGGTCGGCACGTTCTCGAAGTAGTTGGTGCGGTCCGAATTGGTGGTGCCGTTCATGTCGGTGGCACCGGCCTGCTCGAACGGGGCGAAATACTCGCCCGGCGCGTTCTCGCTGCCGTTGAACATCAGGTGCTCGAACAGATGCGCAAAGCCACTGCGCCCGGCCGGCTCGTCCTTGCTGCCCACGTGGTACCAGAGGTTCACCGCCACGATCGGCGCCTTGCGGTCGGTATGCACGATCACGCGCAGGCCGTTGGGCAGGGTGAACTGCTCGTAGGGGATGTCGACCTTGGCCGGCGCGGTGGCGGCGGTCGGCGCCTGAGCGCCCGCCGTGGCGGTCACGCCCCCCAACAGGGCGGTGGACAGGGCCAGGGAAAGCAGGCGGATCTGGGGACGCGTCGAAATGCGCATGGAACTCCTTGTCTTTATAAGCCCGCGACGAGACGACGCCTGCGGAACGGAAGAATCGGCCAACGATGCTAGGCCGCGGCGACGGCGATTTCACTAGGCCTTAAGCCATGGATGTCACGACCGTCAGCCATCCCAAGCCGCCGCCCAGCACCACGGCGCGCATCGCTCGATTCAAACCCTGCGGGCGGACACCGCATCGGACGAGGTGTTCGCGGACACCGCAGCGGACACCGGACAGCCGGCCAGTCCATAAGAAATCCAACAAAAACAAAAGGATGTGATTGGCACGCCGCCTGCTTCAATAAACCCGCACCCAGCCAGCTCAGTCCATTTGCTGAACATTAAATGAATGTATGAGGGATTTCTTCAATCCCAGCTTGACCTTGCTGGTTAGGTGTTCTACCTTACTACCACACCACGCAACTACACCGATAGGAGAGCAACCATGAACACCAACGTCCTGCTGCCGCTGACCGCCGCCACCCTGTTCGCCCTGTGCGCCGGCTCGATGGTCCTGTCCCAGCGCGCCGACTCGCGACCGACCCTCGGCACCGCCAGCACCCTCGCGGCGAGCACCTCGGCTCCGGCCATCGTCGACCTGCCGACCGTCAGCGTCCGCCCCGATCCGGCCGACCTCGCTTATTTCGAAGCCACTGGCAGCCAGCACGTCGTCGACCTGCCGACGGTGACGGTGCACCCCGACATGGCCGACCTGGCCTACTACCACGCGGCCCAGGGCGCCCAGCGCGTGGTGACCCTGGCGGCGGTGACCGTGCGTCCGGCCACCGACGATCTGGCCTATTACCTGGCCCATCAGGCCGGCCAGGTCGCCGATATCGAGGCCCGCGCCGTGCAGGCCGGCACCCGCCAGATCGACAGCCAGATCGCCCGTGCCGGCAGCATCGCCCGCGAGGTCGCCACCCGCTGATCGCCGCAGTGCGGGCACGACGTGCGCTATCCCCTGCGCCGCGCCCGCCTGCCGTGAAGGAGGCCACCAGCCTCTAGACTTGCGCAGGCCGCTTTTCCGACCTGTGACCTCGATGTCGATTCAACGCTCCCGTTCCGCCATCGCTGCAACCGTTGTGCGCACCACATGAGTGCCCCGTTCCAGCTCGATGTCCTGCTCTACCAGCCCGAGATCCCGCCCAACACGGGCAACGTGATCCGGCTGTGCGCCAACACCGGCGCGCGCCTTCACCTGATCCGCCCGCTCGGTTTCGCTCTCGAAGACCGCCAGCTCAAGCGCGCCGGGCTGGATTACCACGAGTACGCCGCCTTGCAGGTGCACGACGACCTGCCGGCGGCATTGGCGGCCATCGCCCCACGCCGCCTGTTCTGCCTGAGTACCCGCGGACGCCATCGATACGACGCGGTCGCGTACGGCCCGGGCGACGCATTCCTGTTCGGCCCGGAGACCCGCGGCCTGCCTGCCGAGGTGCTCGAATCGGTCCCGGACGAACAGCGCCTGCGCCTGCCGATGCGGCCGGACAACCGCAGCCTCAACCTGTCCAACACCGTGGCGATCATGGTGTTCGAAGCCTGGCGCCAGCAGGGCTTCATTGGCGGCAGCTGAACACCTGCGTACAACATAGCTTGCAATTGAATCGCGTGCGATATAAGTTACGCGCCGTGGCCTCCCAGGACCTCCCGACCCGCGATTTGCTGCAGTTGGACAACCAGCTGTGCTTTGCGCTGTATTCGGCCAACCTCGCGCTCAGCCGCACCTACCGCGGCCTGCTGGCCGAGCTGGGCCTGACCTATCCGCAGTATCTGGTGATGCTGGTCCTGTGGGAGCGCGATGGCCAAACGGTGTCGACCATCGGCGAGAAGCTGTTCCTGGACTCGGCCACGCTGACGCCGCTGCTCAAGCGCCTGCAGGCCGCCGGCTTGCTGACCCGCACCCGCGCCGTGCAGGACGAACGCCAGGTCGAGATCCACCTGACCGACGCCGGTCGCGCCCTGCGCACCCAGGCGCAGGCGGTCCCGGTAGGCCTGTTCTGCGCCATGGATTGCAGCCCGGACCAGCTGGTGCAGCTCAAGGCCCAGCTCGAAGACCTGCGCGACAAGCTCGGCCGCGCCGCTCTTGCTCCCTGATTCCCCCGCCCCGTTCCCTCGCTCCACCCATCAAATCGCACGCGATTAAATCGCATACAATCAAGGAGTTCATCATGCAACCCGACAAGATCCTCTACACCGCCACCGCCATCGCCAAGGGCGGCCGCGAAGGCCGCGGCATCACCCCCGAGGGTCCGCTGGACCTGCAGCTGTCCACGCCGAAGGAACTGGGCGGCGCCGGCGGCCCGGGCACCAACCCCGAGCAACTGTTCGCCATCGGCTACGCGGCCTGTTTCATCGGTGCGATGAAGGCGGTGGGCGCGCGCGAGAAGATCAAGGTGCCCGATGACGTCGCCATCGAAAGCCACGTCGGCATCGGCCCGGCCGGCAGCGCGTTCGCCATCGCCGTCGAACTGAAGATCGAGCTGCCGGGCATGGAGCGCGAAGTGGCGCAGAAGCTGGTCGACACCGCCCACCAGGTCTGCCCGTACTCCAACGCCACCCGCGGCAACGTGGACGTGGTGCTGACCCTGGTCTGATCCACGCGCTGTACATTGCGAAAGACAGAAACGGCGCCGCAAGGCGCCGTCTCTGTCTTACGTGGGAGTCGCCATGGCGGCGAGTGGCTTTACCGGTAAAGCCTCGTCGCCGCCGTGGCGACTCTCACGCGCAGACCTGTCAGATATCCAGGTACAGGTCCGCGCTGTTCTTGACCTCTTCCATCACCGCGTAGGTCCGGGCCTCGCGCACCCCGGGCAGCTTCCACAGCACGCGGCCGGCCAGCTCGCGGTAGTCGGCCATGTCGGCCGCGCGCAGCTTGATCAGGTAATCGAAGCCGCCGGCCACCAGGTGGCATTCCATGACCTCGGGCTGGTCTTTGATCGCCGCCTGGAACTGCTCCAGGATGTTGTGGGTGGTGCGGTCCAGCAGGATCTCCACGAACACCAGCATCCCGGCGCCGAGCTTCTGCGGGTTCAGCCGCGCCCGGTAGCCGATGATGTAACCCTCGGCGGTCAGCCGCCGCACCCGCTCCAGGGTCGCGGTCGGCGACAGATGCACCGCCTCGGCCAGCTTCAGATTGGTGATCCGGCCGTCCTGCTGCAGCAGGGCGAGGATTCTGCGGTCGGTCCGGTCCAGCGCAGCAGGAAGTTGGCTCATCGCCGGATCATAGTCCCGTCAACCGAACAAAGCACGGCGAATCCGGGATGAGAATGGCACATCTCCAGCACCCTCGCTAACAGGTGGTCAATCATGCGGTTACCTAGTCCCTATCGTCCTGAAGCCGAGGTCACCACCGCGCTGCTGCAGCGCCTGCAGGGACTGGATTGGGCCCTGGCCAGCGGCGATGCGATCGGCTGGATCGGCCAGGTCCGCGCATCCAAGCCCTCGGCCTTCGCCATGGAAACGCTGCTGCGCGAATTTCCGCTCTCCAGCGCCGAAGGCTTGGCCCTCATGCGCTTGGCCGAAGCCCTGCTGCGCGTGCCCGATGCCGACACGGCCATGGCCCTGACCGCCGACCAGCTGGGCCGCGCCGATTTCTCCGGCGCCTCGCAGTCCTGGCTGGCCACGCTGTCCAACCAGGCGATCAGCCTGTCCAAGAAGATGCTGGGCGAGGACGGCCAGAAGGCGGGGTTCTTCTCCAGGATGGGCGCCAAGGCGGTGGTCGCCGCGACCGTGCGCGCGGTGCAGCTGATGGGCAAGCAGTTCGTCATGGGCGAGACCCTGGACGAGGCGCTGGATGACGCCCGCAAGCAGCGCAAGGCGCGCAAGGGCCTGCGCTTTTCCTACGACATGCTGGGCGAAGGCGCGCGCACCGATGCCGACGCGCAGACCTACATGCGCAAATACCACGCGGCCATCGCCGCGCTGGCCTCCAGGCGCGACCGCAGCGTGCCGGTGGAGCAGGCCGACGGTGTCTCGATCAAGCTCTCGGCCATCGAGGCGCGTTACGAGGCCGTGCAGCACGACCACGTCATGGCGCACCTGGTGCCACGCGTGTGCGAGCTGGCCGAGGCCGCGGCCCAGGCCGACCTCAACCTGACCATCGACGCGGAAGAAAGCGAACGCCTGGCCCTGTCGCTGGACGTGCTGGAAGCCGTCGCCCGGCATGTGTCGGCGAAGTATCCGCAGTGGAACGGCTTTGGCCTGGCCGTGCAGGCCTACCAGACCCGCGCGCTGGAGACGATCGAGGAGGTGGCGCGTATCGCGCGGGCCTGCAAGCTGCGCTTCATGGTGCGCCTGGTCAAGGGCGCCTACTGGGACTACGAGATCAAGCGCGCGCAGGAGCTGGGCCTGGACGCCTTTCCGGTGTTCACCCACAAGCACCACACCGACCTGTCCTATCTGGCCTGCGCGCAGGCGATGTTCGGCATGCCCGATGCGATCTACCCACAGATCGCCGGCCACAACGCCGGGACGATCGCTGCCGTGCTGCATCTGGCGCGCGCGGCCGGTGTGCCGTTCGAACTGCAGCGCCTGCACGGCATGGGCGAGGCCGTGCATGACGCCGCGCACCGGCAATACCCGGACGTGGGCCTGCGCGTGTACGCGCCGGTCGGCCCGCACAAGGACCTGCTGGCCTACCTGGTGCGTCGCCTGCTCGAGAACGGGGCCAACTCCTCCTTCGTCCACCAGCTGGCCGACGACACGCTGCCGGCCAGTGCGCTGGTGACCTCGCCGCTGCACGTCACCGCGGACAGCGCGGTGACCTTGCCGCTGGACATCCTGGGCGCACGCCGCAATGCCGCCGGTACCGACACCGCCGATGCGGACATGGCCCAGGCGCTGACCGCCGCTTACGCCCAGGCATCGCTGCCCGCGCCGGCGCTGACCCCGATCGACCAGATCGACGCGCTGATGCAGCGCCTGGCCGCCGGCCAGAAGGCCTGGAACGCCACGCCGGTGGAGACCCGCGCCGCCGCCTTGGAGCAGGCCGCCGATGTACTGGAACGCGATCTGGCCCAGTGGTGCGCCTTGATCGTGCGCGAGGGCCGACGCACCTGGGGCGATGCGGTCTCCGAGGTCCGCGAGGCCGCGGACTTCTGCCGCTATTACGCCGCCCAGGCACGCACCCTGATGGCCCCGCAGGTCCTCCCGGGCGTCACCGGCGAGCGCAACACCTATGCCCTGCGCGGACGCGGCGTGTGGGTCTGCATCTCCCCGTGGAACTTCCCGCTGGCGATCTTCACCGGCCAGGTCGTGGCCGCGCTGGTGACCGGCAATGCGGTGGCCGCCAAGCCGGCCGAACAGACCCCGGGCGTGGGCGCGGCGATGATCGAGCTGCTGCACCGCTGCGGCGTGCCGGCCGATGCGCTGGCCGGCGTGTACGGCGCCGGCGAGACCGGCGCGGCGCTGGTCGCCCACCCGAAGACCGGCGGCGTGGTGTTCACCGGGTCCACCGCGGTGGCCAAGGCCATCGCACGCACCCTGGCCGACAAGGACGGCCCGATCGTGCCGCTGATCGCCGAGACCGGTGGCCTCAACGCGATGATCGTCGATGCCACCGCCCTGCCCGAGCAGGTCATCGACGCGGTGGTGCAGAGCAGCTTCCGCAGCGCCGGCCAGCGCTGCTCGGCCCTGCGCGTGCTGTGCGTGCAGGAGGACATCGCCGACGGCGTGATCGACATGCTCGCCGGGGCCATCGGCCTGCTGCGCGTGGGGGATCCGGCGTACCTGGCCACCGACCTGGGCCCGGTGATCGACCAGGACGCCTTCGATACGCTGCAACGGCAGATCGCCGAAGTGGAAGGACGCGGCCGACTGATCGCGCGGGCGCCCCTGGCCTTCGATGCGCCCGCGACCGCGATCGCGCCGGTGGCGTTCGAGGTCGAGCGCCTGGAGGACGTGCGCGAGGAGATCTTCGGCCCGGTGCTGCAGGTGCTGCGCTGGAAGGGCGATGTCGAGGCCCTGGTCGAACGCATCAATGCACTGGGTTACGGCCTGACCCTGGGCGTGCAGACTCGCATCGATACCCGCGCCCAGGCCATCGCCACGCAGGCCGAGGTCGGCAACGTCTACGTCAACCGCAACATGGTCGGCGCGGTGGTCGGCGTGCAGCCGTTCGGCGGCGAGGGCCTGTCTGGCACCGGGCCCAAGGCCGGCGGCCCCAACTACCTGCCGCGCTTCTGCGCCGAGTCGGTGGTGACGATCAACACCACCGCTGCCGGGGGTGATGTCGAGTTGCTGATGGGGAGCCGTTGAGCCTGCAGGCGTCACAGCCGATGACACATCGCGACGCACGGCTGACACGGATTCTTGAGGTCCTGAACTGCCGCCTGAATTCATAAACCGTTAAGTTCAAAAATTAACGTTTGATTTCTCCTCGGCGGAGGAGACTTGGTCCCGTGCTCGCTGGGGTGGCTCTGGCGAACGCACGCGACGCGATGACCTCTCTCCCATCGTGTATCGCGCTAAAGCCCGGCCCTCTCAGGCCGGGCTTTTTTTTGGTTCTTCGCTGATTAGCGTGGAGCATTTCCTGCGTGCCGTTACCCTTGATGCCTGATTTTCAGGGCTCAAGGGCGTCCTCATGCTCGACCGTAAGATGGTCGGGAAGTTGGGTGGCTGGGAGGGCTACCGGGTGGAGCGGATCGCATGGCCCGAGGACGAGAGCCGGACGGTCACGATCTACCTCAAGCCATCGGCCCGCACGATGTACTGCGAGCAGTGCGGCAGCCGCTGCCGTCAGGTCCACGAGACGAGCGTGCGCCGGGTCCGCGACCTGCCCCTGATGGCACTTCAGGTGAGGCTGGTGGTACCGCGCCGGCGGTCTGGTGCGAGCAGTGTGGCGGCCCGCGACTGGAGAAGCTGAGCTGGCTGGGGCGCTACCAGCGGGTCACCGACCGGCTGGCCGAGGCCGTCAGCCAGCTGCTTGTATCCAGCAACATCCTCGCGGTTCCGCGCTTCTTCCAGCTCGGCTGGCACACGGTCAAGTCGCTGGACAAGGCCAGGCTGCGCCAGACGGTCCAGCCGCCGGACTGGCGCCAGATCCACTATCTGGCGATGGATGAGTTCGCCCTGCACAAGGGCCATCGCTATGCCACGGTCGTGGTCGATCCGATCCGTGGTCAGGTCCTATGGGTTGGCAACGGCCGCTCCCGCGAGACGGCCCGGACCTTCTTCGAGCAGCTTCCCGAAGGGGTTGCCGGGCAGATCCGGGCAGTGGCCATCGACATGACCACCGCTTATGAGCTAGAGATCCAGGCCAACTGTCCCAACGCCGAGGTTGTCTACGACCTGTTCCATGTCGTGGCCAAGTACGGCCGCGAGGTGATCGATCAGGTGCGCGTGGACCAGACCAATCAGCTGCGCAATGACAAGCCGGCCCGCCGGGTGATCAAGTCCAGCCGCTGGCTGCTGCTGCGCAACCGGAAGAGCCTGGACCGGCAACCAGGCGGTGCAACTGGACGAACTGCTGGAAGCCAACCAGCCGCTGCTCACAGCTTATCTGATGCGAGACGAGCTCAAGCGCCTGTGGTTCTACCGCCATCCCGGCTATGCCAGAAAGGCCTGGGATCACTGGCTGGAGCAGGCCCTGGGCAGCGGCATCGCCTCGCTATCCCTCTTTGCACAACGGCTCAGCGCCTACCTGCACGGGATCCTGTCCCGATGCCGGCACCCGCTCAATACCAGCATCGTCGAAGGCATCAACAACACCATCAAGGTCATCAAGCGCAGGGCCTACGGCTACCGCGATCAGGAGTACTTCTTCCTGAAAATCCGCTCAGCCTTCCCCGGTAATTAGCGAAGAACCTTTTTTTGTGGAATCCACTGGGCGCATCGAATCCTCCGATGCGCTGGTCAGCGCTGGATTCGGGACGGTTTACCGTCCCTACCTGGGAGAATCGCCGGTCCACACCTGTCAGGTGCGCCAGTGCGCTCGCGCCGCTCCGCACGTTGAACAGATCGAGCGCGTGGCGTGCATTCGGCCCCGGCCTCCACTTGGCGACAACGCGTCGTGCGGCTGCAGGGCACCTAACTGCTTGTGCTTGTTCGGCCACCGCCTGTGCTGCGGCCGTTTGTTCGCGCAGCTGGGCACGCGGCCAGTGAAACGGCCACCACCCAGCCGACGTCGCGCCTCACCACGCCTTCCCACACCACCGCATACAGCACCGATGCCTTGGCCCAAGACGACTTAGGTGTCGCGGCACCTTGGCAGAGTCGGTCGCACGTCGGGGGTGGTCATCGCGGCGCCATCCTGGGCCTGCACGCAGTGCCAGGCGGGGAACGCCAGGAAGCGCCGGTTGAACAAAAAGATCCGCTTTCCGCCCCCGCCGATGCGCCGAGGACCTGTCGAAACACGGTCGCAATGGCGCAATCGGGCTTGCCTGCGCGAGCAGCGGGGCTCGCAACGAGCACGGTCGCCAGCCCAAACCAACCCATGAGCCCTCAAGCGTGCATCTACCTCCTGATCAATGCCTGGCTGGCTGCTCGGTGTACCTGCCGTCGGGCCGAATCGACACGCGCTGGCGCGACGCGAGCCCGCCGCAAAACCAATGTGGTCGGAAGACAAAATGGAGGCTTGCTGCTGTGCGTCGGGACCGGCCCACGGCTGGTTTTATCGAGATGCTTTTTCCCTGGCGCCCAAAGCCGTATCCGGTGGCGCTTTGATAATACGCTCTGACATTTACTCATGCCGCGCTGCGAAAAGATGCGCGAGTCATGCGGAAATTACGTGGTAATCCCGCTTTCTGGATGACTTGGAAACTCGGGTGTGTTAGTAGAACGCCACATACCGCCACATTCCGCCACATCACAACGATCAACTCAGGGAGGTCACGATGCACGTCATGGCAGATCGCATTCGGCAGGCTCGCAGGCTCAGGAACCTGTCGCAGACACAGTTGGCGCAGACCGTTGGCGTGCAACGCAGCGCCGTCGCCCAGTGGGAGCGAATCGGCGGAACGCACCCCAGCGTCGAGCATCTGGCGCAGATCGCCGTTAGCACGCATGTTTTGTTCGAATGGCTGGCCACGGGCCGCGGACAGATCAGTGTCGAACTCGGTGAGCCGAACGCGCCTGCCGGGCAACTCACCGGCGTTTCGGAAAACTTCGCTCGCGACGATGTCGAGAGCAACGTGCTGCAGCTGATGCGCAGGCTGTCTCCACGCCGCCGCTCGGCGGCTTATCAGCTGCTACGCGCCATGGTGGGCTGATAGGCGCGCAAGACTTTTTAATAAGCCAATCGCACCCAGTAGTTCGATTTTGTAAACGGTTTCACGCCTGGTCATCGTCGGATGCGATGGTCCTGTCGTCCATGACTACCGCAGCTTAAGACACGCGTCGTGCAACTCGATGCGATCAGGCAGGCAGCACATCAAAAAAAGGCCCGCCGATGGCGGGCTTTTCCGTATCCGTCGGGGCAAGAGATAAAGCCCCGATTCGCCGGTGCGAGGACCAGCTCAGGCGCCGACGTCCTTGAACAGGGTTTCGGGATATTCCGGCTTCTGCTCCCGTGCCAGCAGGCGCTCCAGCGCGTCGCGCGGAGTGATGTCGCCGTGCAGCACGTCGCTGACCGCCTCGGAGATCGACAGGTCGATCCCGTGCTTGCGCGCCTGCCGCATGACCTCGTCGGCGGTCTGCACCGACTCGACCACCTGCCCGATCTCCTTGACCGCCTCGGCGATGGACTGGCCGCGGCCTAGAGCCAGGCCCAGCCGGCGATTACGCGACAGGTCGCCGGTGCAGGTCAGCACCAGGTCGCCCAGGCCCGCCAGGCCCATGAGCGTTTCCGGGCGCGCCCCGATGGCCGCAGACAGTCGCAGCATCTCGTTGAGCCCGCGGGTGATCAGGCCGGCACGCGCGTTCAGCCCCAGGCCCATGCCATCGGCCACGCCGGTGGCCACGGCCAGCACGTTCTTCATTGCGCCGCCCAGTTCGGCACCGACCATGTCGTTGCCGGTATAGGCGCGGAAGGCGGGGCCATGCAGGACGTCGGCGACCTGCTGGCTGAAGACGTCGTCGGCGCCATGGATCGTCAAAGCCGTGGGCAGGCCCTGCGCGACCTCCTTGGCGAACGAGGGCCCGGTGACCACAGCCAACGGCACCTCGGGCCCGAGCACATCCTCGGCCACTTCGTGCAGGAAGCGGCTGGACCCGGGCTCGAACCCCTTGGTCGCCCAGCTCACGCCCACGCCGTCGGGGCGCAACGGCGCCAGCAGGCGCAGGGTCTCGGTAAAGGCATGGGACGGCACGACGACCAGGATCAGGTCGGCGTCGGCCATGGCGGCCGCCAGCTCGGTGGTGGCGCGCAACGTCTCCGGCAAGGCGATGCCCGGCAGGTAGCGCGGATTCTCGTGCGTGGTGTCGATGGCCTGGGCCACGCCCGGATCTCGCCCCCACAGCACGGCCTGGTGGCCGTGCCGGGCGATCAATGCAGCCAGTGCGGTGCCCCAGGAACCGGCACCGAGCACTGCAACCTTCAAACTTGTCATTTCATCCCCTGGCATTGAACAGGGGACCAAGTGTTACCACAGCCCGCATCAAGATCAGGCATTGCCGACCGGCGGATCGTTCTCGAGCGTACCGGTCGCGCCCTGCTGCTGGCGCTGGCGCAGCGTCTCGGCGTACAGGCCGTCGAAGTTGATCGGCTGCAGGAAGAACGGCGGGAAGCCACCGGCCTGGATCAGGTCGCTCAGCAGCTGACGCACGTAGGGGAACAGAATGCTCGGGCACTGGGTGCCCAGCAGCGCGTCGATGGTCTGCGGGTCGAAACCGGCCAGGCCAAACACGCCAGCCTGCTGCACTTCGGCCACGTAGGCGGTCTTATCGCCGGCCTTGCAGGTCAGGGTCACGCCCAGGACCACTTCAAAGGCGTTCTCGCCCAGACGCTGGACACGTTGGTTGAGGTTGAGGTTGAGCTCCGGAGAGATGTTCTCCGAGTAGATCCCCGGGGCGCCAGGCACCTCGAAAGACACGTCCTTGACGTAGATCTTTTCGACGGTGAAGTTCGGGCCGGTGGCCTGGTTGGCGGCCTCGGCGGCGCCGTTGGTGGTCTCGTCGGACATCATGTACTCCGGAAGTGCGGTTGCAGTGATGGGTGGAAAACCCGGGATTATCGCATGGGGTGGCGGCGCGACCGGCCGGGTTCAAGCCCGGCGGATGTCGGCCCGCCTGTTCAGGCGAAGGGAATCAGGCGCGGCCCTTGACCAGCGGCAGGTCGGCGCTCTGCCAGGACGCCACGCCGCCCTCCAGCACGTAGACCTTGGTGAACCCGGCCTTCTTGAGCTGGGCGGCGGCCGTGGAGGAGGACTGCCCATTGCGGCAGACCAGCACCACCGGACGCTCTCCGGCACCGGCCAGCAGCTTGTGTTTGGGGTCGAACTTGCCGGACAGGTTCTTGCTGCCGGGGATGTGGCCCTTCTCGAAGTCACCGCTGGCCGACAGGTCCACGACCAGCGCGTTCTCGGCGTTCATCAGCCCGGTCAGCTGGGCCGGACGCAGGCCGGCATAGCCCCGGAACAGGCGCATGATCTCGGTGACGATGATGGCGATGGTCAGGCCCACCAGGGCCATGGACAGCATCGCGTTGTCGGCCGCGAAGGCCTTGAGTTGATCGAAGTTCACGACAGGATGAAGGATGCAGGGCGCTAAAAGACCGGCGATTGTCGCACAGGCCGCCCCGCCGCAGGCACTGCAGCGAGGTCACCCGACGCCGGGCCGTCCAACGCGGGCATCGCCACTAGCGCCCTTTCCATAGATCCGGCAAGCCGTCCTGAAGCCACCATTGCTCGTCCTGGTCGTCCCAGCGCCAGCGCTCGCGCAGCCGCACGGTGCGTTCGGTCATGGTGTTGCGGTTGACCATGCGCGCGTCGATGAGCCGCACCACCGTCCCGTCGGGTTCGCTCATGCTCCCCACTTCGCTGTAACCGCTGATCTCGATCTGCTCGTAGCGCGAGAGCTCCAGCGCGCTGAGCATGCGCTCCTGGCGCACCTTTGGGTCCACCACGCTCCAGGCCTGTTCGAACTCGCCCCAGCGCATGGCCTTGGTGAACAGCATCTGGGTCTCGGTGAGCTGACGCTGCTTGGCGCGCTTGCCCACGGCCTGCGCCGGCAGCGCCGACCCGACCAAGACCAGCGCCATGAGCGCCATCCACAGAATTCTTGCCACGTGCGACTTCCCCGACAGAACCGGCTGCATCCTAACCCTTGGACAGCGCCACGTATCGTCCTGACAGTTCGGCGGCCACGCCCCCTTCGGGCAAGCAGATCCTGGCCTGCAGCGAGGCGCGGGCCTTGCCGCGTCGGGCGAAGACCGACACCACCTCGTCCCAGTCGGCCTCGGGCGCCAGCCAGGCCTGCGCATGCAGGTCGTGCAGCAGCGGCGCGCGGTAGCGCACGCTGCTGTCGGCGACATAGACCTCCGCGTCCAGCCCCGCCTGGCGGAGCCTGAGTGTCATCAGCGCCCAGCCGGCCAGGGTCATCAAGGCGGTGAGGCTGCCGCCGAACGCGCTGCCCTTGTCGTTGACGTTGGCCGACAACGGCGCCGAGGCATGCAGGCAGGTGCCATCGAAACGGTCAAGGCTCACCGCCATCGCCGCCACCGGAGGCATGGAGGCGCACAGCGCGCGCAGCGGATCGAGCAGGGGTTGGGCATCCATCGCAGGTACTCTTGCCGGTCATGGGTCCACGTCAAGCGCGCGCATGGTACGTCATCTCGCTCCGGCCCCAGGGCGGACACGCGGGCCTGCGCCACGCGGCGGCCAAGGCGGGCGCGGGCGTGCTGGCGCTCTCCCCCTGGACCCTGACGCCACGCGCCGACGCGCCTACCCGTGACGCACTGCGCGCCGCATTGCAGGCACCGGCCGTGGTGTTCACCAGCCCTGCCGCCGTGCACTTCGCCCATGCCCTGCTTCCGCTGCGATCCGGCGCGGGCCAGGCCTGGATCGGGACCGGCGCGGGTACCCGCCAGGCGCTGCACCGCGCGGGCATCGACGGCGCGCTGGCGCCAGCGCGCATGGATAGCGAAGGCCTGCTGGAACTCGAGGCGCTGCAGGCCTCCCCGGTCGGCCTGGTCACCGCGCCAGGCGGGCGCGGCGTCCTTGCAGGCGCCCTGGCCGCCCGCGGCACGCAGGTGCTCCGTGCGGACGTCTATGCCCGCACGCCGATCTCCCTGTCGCCGCAGGCCGTGAACAGGCTCCAGGCCCTCGACCAACCGACATTCCTGGCCCTCAGCAGCGGCGAAGCCCTGGGGCAGGTGCTGGACCGGCTTCCCTCGGACGCGGCCGCCGCCCTGCGCGGCGCGACCGCGATCGCCGCCAGCGCCCGCCTGGCCGACCTGGCAGGAGAGGCGGGTTTCAGGACGGTGGTGCAGGCTGAGGGACCGCGGCCGGGCCAGCTGGTGGAGGCCGCCCACGCCGTGTTCTCACGCCGCTTCCGTTAGCATGCGGGCCCGCCGTGGCGGCCCCTCACCTCCCAGGAGCTCCCCTTGAACGACACCCTGACCGACAGCGAGCAGCTTCCGCGTCCGCGCCGCCGTCCGTGGGGCTGGGTGTTCGGGCTTCTTGTCCTGGTGGCACTGGCGGCAGCGGGCTGGTACGGCTGGCAGCGCTGGCAAGCCTGGCGCACCCAACAACAGGACGCGGCGCGCGAGCAGATCAGTGCATTGGAAGAGCGTCTGGAAGCCCTGCGCCAGGACCAGCGCGCCCAGGGCGAGCGTCTCCAGGATGCGGCCGCCACCAACCGCGTGCTGCGCGACGAAGTGCTGGGCCTGAGCCAGCGCGGCGCGCTGCTGGAAGACAGCGTGGCCAAGCTGGCCGATTCCACCCGCCAGGGCGCGGCCGCCCTGCGCCTGGACCAGACCGAACTGGAACTGCACCTGGCGGCCCAGCGCCTGAGCATCGCCGGTGACGTCGCTGGCGCGCGGGAAGCCTATGCGCTGGCCGCCGACACCCTGGAGGGCGTGGACGATCCCCGCCTGCTCAACGTCAAGCAGGCCCTGGAGCAGGAACGCGCCGCGGTGCTGCGCCTGGGCGCCGGGCCGCATGCCCAGGTCGAAGCCCGTTTGACCCGGGCCTCGCAGGCCCTGTCCAAGCTGCCGCAGAAGGTGGTCGATGATCCGGCCACGCGCCCGGCCTGGCAGCGCATCCTGGCGCCGGTGATCGACGTGCGGCCCAGCGGCAGCCGCGTGGCGGTCGCCCCGGCCCAGCGCGCGGCCTTCGAAAACGCCCTGCAGCTGGAACTGACCCTGGCCCGCGCCGCGCTCGAGCGCAACGATCGGCCGGCGTTTCAGGCCTCGGTCCAGCGCGCAGCCAGCTGGTTGCCACGCCTGTGGCCCAACTCACCACAGGCCGATGCGCTGGAGAAGGAGTTCTCCCAGATCGCCGCGCTGCCACTGCAGCCTGCGCTGCCTGAGCTGGGCAGCACCCTGACCCAGCTGCAGGCCTTCCGTGGCAAGCCCGCCGCCCCGCCGCTGCCCGCCACCCCGGCGGCCGACCCCGCGCCCTCCACCGGTGAGGACACCACGCCATGAAGATCCTGCGCCTTGCCATCGTTTTGCTGGTCCTGGTGGCCATCGGCGTCATCGGCGCCCAGTGGCTCGCGCGCGAGGACATTCGCGACTGGGGCGAAGTCTTCGTGCGGGTCGGCGGTTACGACGTCACCGCCACGGTGCCGGGCGCCATCCTGGCCCTGGTCGCCGCCGCCCTGCTGCTATGGATCGTCTGGTCGCTGCTGGCCCTGCCGTTCCGGGCCTGGGGGCGGCACCGGCGCAAGCGCGCGCGGGCCCAACTGATCGAAGGACTCGAAGCACTGCACCACGGCCACTGGCAGCGCGCGGAAAAATCCCTGGACCGCGCCGCGCAGGATGCCGAAGTCGGTGCAATTGCCCGCGCTGGCGCCGTGCGCGGCGCCCAAGCGCGCGAGGACCATGCCGCGACCGAGCGCCATCTGCAGGCGCTGGCCGAACGCAACCCGACCAGCTACGCCCTGCTGGTCGCCGAAGACGCCCTGCGCGGCGCGCAGCCCGCGCAGGCGCTGGTCGCGCTGGATGCACCCGCCGCCCAGCCGCTGCCTCCGCGCGGCCTTTACCTGCGGGCCCAGGCCCTGTCCGAGATCGGACGCGCCGGCGATGCCTGGGGCCTGCTCGGCCCGCTGCGCCAGCAGCGCGCCCTGGCCCCGGAAGCACAGGCCCGGTTCGAACGCGACCTGGCGGCCAGCACCCTGGAACAGGCCGGCGATGCCAACGTCCTGGCCGAGCGCTGGGAAGCCCTGCCCAAGCCGCTGCGGGTGGAGCCGGCAGTAGTCGCCGCCTATGCCGCGCGGGCCGCCGTCCTGCACTGGGACGATGCGGCGACCCACGCGCTGGAACACGCGCTGGACAGCCGCTGGGACGAAGGACTGATCGCCCTGTACGGCAAGCTCCCGGTCGGCAAGCTCGATTCTCGCCGGGCCAGCGCCCAGCGCTGGATGCAAGCGCATCCCGACAGCCCGGCCCTGCTGCTCACCCTGGCGCGGCTCGCCCGGCAGCAGGGTCAGTGGCCGCAGGCGCAGGACTTCCTGCACCGCGCCTTGGCCCAGGGCGCCGGTGCCGACGCATGGGAGGAACTCGGCGATGGCTACGCCGCCGATGGGCAGGATCTGCTGGCCCGGCGCAGCTACGCCAACGCCCTGGCCGCCAGCCGCGGCGAGGTCGCCACCGCGCTGCCCGAACGCGACCTGCGCCAGCAGATCCATGACCACGCCGTGGGCGAGGAACGCGACGAACACGGCATGCCGCGCTTACGCAACTGATCACGCCGTGTTGCGTCGGTCGGGCCCTCTCGGCGGCGTGCGGGCGATCGACGCTGATCCGGTCAACAACCGCCAGGACACTCAGGCCAGGGCGTATGCGCGTCGGGCGAGGAACAGGCTGGCGGCGGCAGCGCCCAGCGCGGCCATGCCAGCCACCAGGTAGATCGCCCCGTAGCTCCAGACCACGGCGAGCGCACCGGCCGCAGGGCCGGTGATGGCCAACGCCAAGTCCAGGAACAGCGAGTAAATGCCCAGCGCGGTGCCGCGGTTGCTGTCACTGACCCGTTTCACCGCCTCCATGCCCAGGGCGGGAAACACCAGGGCAAAGCCGGCGCCCGTGATCCCGGCTCCACATGCTGCCCATAACGGGCTCGGCGCCAGCCAGATGCACACCAGTCCCAGGGCTTCAACCCCCAGCGACACCATCGCCACGCGGTAGCCGCCATGCCGGTTGATCGCGTTGGGCAGGATGAGCCGGGTGGTCACGAAAGCGACGCCGAGCAGGGTGACGGCCAGGGCGGCATGCGGCCAGCCGCGATCGGCGTAGTACAGGGCGATGAAGGCGGTGATCGCGCCGAAACCCACCGACCCCAGTCCCAGACACAGCCCGAACGGCAGCATCCGGCGCAGCACCTGGCGCGCCGGGATACGCTCGCCATGGATGGGCGGCACGCCCCGCCGGACCGCCACGCAGGCCACGGCGACCAATGTCATCAGCAGGGTCGCGACGCCCAGGGACGCCAACCCGAAGCGCGCCGCCAGAAACACGCCGACCGGAGCGGAGACGGCCAACGCCCCATAGGTGGTCACGCCATTCCAGGAGATGACTCGGCCGGTATGCAGGCCTCCCACCGCGCCGATGCCCCACAGGATGGTCGCGGTGGTGACCAGGCTTTCCCCGCAGCCCAGCAGCAGGCGGCCGGCAAACAGAATCAACAGGCTGGCCATTGGCCAGGTGTCCGTCAGTGCCGCGCCCAGCGTGCATGCCCCGGACAGCGCGCAGGCGGCCAAGCCCACCAGCAGCGAGACCTTTGGTCCGCGGTGATCGCATAAACGTCCGGCCACGGTGCGGCTGAGCAGGGTGGCCACGTACTGCAGACTGACCGCCAGGCCGGCCAGCACCGTGCCGTAGCCGAGCGCACCGTGGACGAAGCCGGGGACCACGGCCAACGGAAGCCCGACGCAGCAATAGCCAACGAAGTTGAACACCACGATGCCCAGCACGCGGCGCATGACGGGGACAGGCGTCGGGTCGGACGCTGGGCGGGAAGAGGACGCGTCGTTCAATAACGGAAGACAGCGCGCTGGTGCGGGCGCGGCTGAGATGACCAGGGGCGGCCCATGATGCGCCAGTGCGTCAGCGATGGCGCCCCGGCGTTGCCGAGATCCCCTCACCGCGCCGGGCCACGGGCCCGGCCGGGATCAGCGCTCGACGATGGCCACCACGCCCATGCCACCGGCCGTGCAGATCGACACCAGCGCGCGGCCGCCGCCGCGCTGGGCCAGTTCCTTGGCCACCGTGGCGATGATGCGGCCGCCGGTGGCGGCGAACGGGTGACCGGTCGCCAGCGAGGACCCGTTCGGGTTGATCTTGGTCGGGTCGATGCGGCCCATGGCCCCAGGCAGGCCAAGGCGACGGGTGCAGTAGTCCTCGCTCTCCCAGGCGCGCAGGGTGCACAGCACTTGGGCGGCGAAGGCTTCGTGGATCTCGTAGATGTCGAAGTCCTGCAGGGTCAGCCCGTGCCGGGCGAGCATCTGCGGCACGGCCACGGTCGGCGCCATCAGCAGGCCCTCGCCATGGACGAAGTCCACCGCCGCGCTCTGTACGTCGCGCAGATAGGCCAGGGGCGTGTGTCCGTGTGCGGCCGCCCACGCATCGCTGGCCAGCAGCACCGCCGAGGCGCCATCGGTGAGCGGCGTGGAATTGGCCGCGGTCAGGGTGCCGCGCCCGGAAGTCTTGTCGAAGGCCGGCTTGAGCGTGGCCAGCTTCTCCAGCGAGGTGTCCGGACGCAGGATGTTGTCGCGGCTCACCCCGCGGAACGGCGCGATCAGGTCATCGAAGAAGCCACGCTCGTAGGCGGCAGCCAGCTTCTTGTGCGAGGACACCGCCCACTCGTCCTGCGAATCGCGCGAGATGTTCCACTCCTTGGCCATGTCCTCGCAGTGCTCGCCCATCGACTTGCCGGTGCGCGGCTCGCCCACGCCGGGGAATTCGGGCTTGAGCTCGGACAGGCGGAACCCCTTCAGCAGCGCCCTGGCCTTGTCGCGCGGGGTCTTGGCCCGGTTGGCCGCCAGCAAGCGCGCGCGCAGCTGCTTGCCGTAGACGATGGGCACGTCCGAGGTGGTGTCCGAACCACCGCCGATGCCCGATTCGATCTGGCCCAGGGCGATCTTGTTGCCGATGTAGGCAATGGTGTCCAGGCTGGTGCCGCAGGCCCGCTGCATGGTGATGCCGGGAGTCAGCGCCGACAGGCCGGAAGAAAGCGCCGCCTCGCGACCAAGATTCCAGTCGCTGGCGTGCTTGATGACCGCGCCCATGGCCACCTCGCCCAGGACCTGCCCATGCAGGCCGAAGCGCTCGACCAGCGCCCCCAGCGTGCGCACCGACATCCCGAGGTTGCCGACGTCCGAATAGGCGGTGTTCTGGCGACAGAACGGAATGCGGACGCCACCGAGGATGGCGACGGGTCGAGCGGCTTGCGTGGAGGACATCGGTGGACGGCCGTGTGCGGTGAGGTGGAGTGCCGCGCATGCGCGGGCGTATGGCGAAGTGTAGCGGCGCAACAGGAGACCGGCCAACCACGAGGCCGACCTTGCACGCGCGGGCGTGAATGGTCCGTGCCGAAGGGCCGGTCACGGGTCCGGCACGCGCCTTGGCTAGAATGGCGCCCGACACGCGCCCTTGGCGCGCCCAAGCAAGATGAGCAAGGCATGACGCACGCACAGCACACCGCCCAGGTCATGGGCCTGGTGGCCCTGGAACTGGCCGGCGGCGCCCCGCCACGCGTGGCGGCCCTGGCACAGGACGCGGCCGGCGAGCTGGCCGGTCGGGTCGCGCGCGACCTGGTCGGGCTGGTCCCGCAGGTGGCCACCCTGGAACTGACCCTGGCCGCCGCCCATTTCGACCCGGCCGAGGCCCTGCGACCGGGCTGGCCACTGCATCGGCGCCTGGACGAACTGCGACAGCGGGCGCCCGGCCGTGACCAGGGCCCGCGCGTGATCGCCTTCGGCGCCTCGGCCGATGGCCAGGTGCCCCGCCCGTTCCAGGCCGACCCGGATCTGGTGGGTGGCGCACTGCGCGTGCTGCCTTTCCTGCTCAGCGGCACGCCCGAGGATGTCGATGCCGTTGGCGAGGCGCTAGAAGAGGTGTTGATCGAGCGCGGCATGGCCGGCGCTGACACCGCGATGCAGCTGCAGGACGGGCTGGGTGCCAGGGTGGAGCATGTGCGCTACATGACCCTGCACGACCTGGCCGCGATGATGGCCTTGCAGTACCAGCACCAGAACCTGGACGGGCTGTGGCCGGTGATCGAAACCGCGCTGCTGGCCCCCGAGGACGAGCAGTGGCTAGACGCCCCGCCCGAACCCCTGCTGCGCTACAGCGGCGGCGAAGTGCAGATGGCGCTGCTCGATGCGATGGCCTGGCAGACGCGCAATGCCCCACCGACCGACGATCCCGAGCGCCTGAGCCGGGGCTACGAGCATTACCTCATGCGCCAGCGCCAGCTGGCGGCCGTGCTCAGCGCTCACGGCATCCCGGTGACCTTCGCCCATTGTCCGGGCGAGGGCGATCTCTGCGACCACCTGCGCACGCCCTGAGCCTGGCCGAAAGCGCCCGCGCCTGAAACGAACGAGGCGCCCGATGGGCGCCTCGTTTGCAACCTCGCGCCGTGTGCGGCTTACATCGAGGCCGGAGCCTGCCCTGCCTGGATGACGCCACAGGCCAGACGCGCGCCCGCCTCGCCGGTGGGCTGGCTGGTGTAGTCGTCCGGCTTGGCATGCACGATCACGCCCTTGCCGACGATGTCGTACTTGTCGCCCTTACCGATGTCCACGTTGCTGGACAGCATCTGGTCGATAGTGGCCGTGCCCTGCGCATCCGCGGTGATGTTGTTGGTATCGCCGGCGTGATGCGGGTCGGCGGTGACCTGGCCGTGGGCGACACCATCGGGATTGAAGTGGCCGCCGGCGCTGGTGCCGTCCGGCGCACTGCAGTCGCCGGTCTCGTGGATGTGGAAGCCGTGCTGGCTGTCCGGCGTCAGGCCGGTCACCTTGCCGGTCACATGGACCCCGCCATCGGCCGTGGTAAAGGTCAGCTCGCCGGCGACCTGGTTGCCTTCGGTCGGCTTGAGGGAGGCGGTGGCAGTGGCCGCCTCGGCTGCGGGCTCGGTGGCCTGGGGGGCAGCCTCCGGCGCGGCGGCCTCGGTGACCGGCTCAGGCGCGGCTTCGGGCTCGGGCTTGCTGCAGGCGGCCAGGGCAAGCACGGTCGCGGCGGTGAGCAGGGTACGGGTCAATCGCATCGGAAGATCCTCTCTTCGCTTCGGGTAGGTCGAAGCGCCGGCCTTGCGGCCTAGCGCAGTACTTTGATGACCCCGCAGGCCACGCGGGGGCCGGACTTGCCATCCGGCTGGGTCGCGTAGTCGTCGGGGTCTGCATGGACGATCAGCGCGCGTCCGGCGATATCCGTCGGCGCGCCACCACCGAGGGTGACGCCGCCCAGATCGGCATCGACATGCGCCACGCCCTCCAGGTCGGAGATCAGGTTGTCCAGGTCACCGAGCTGATGGGCGCCGATCTTGGCGTTGCCGTGGCGCTGATGGGTGGGATTGAAGATGCCACCGGCCGAGGTCGCATCAACCGCGCTGCAATCACCGGTGTCGTGGACATGGAAGCCGAACCTGCCGGAGGGCGGCAGGCCACCGATCGTACCGGCCAGATGCACGCCGCCGGGTTCTGGCGTGAGCATGAGCTTGCCGCTGACCAGGCTGGCCGAAGCGGACATCATGACCGCCTGGGCTTCCTTGGCAGTGCTGCCCTGGGGCGGCGGCGGAGGCGGCGCGGGTTTGGGCGCCGGCGCGCTGCTGCATGCCGTCAAGACGAGGGCCAGGAGCACGAGGCCCATCGGAGGCAGGGCGCGGGGGATGGATGGAACAGGCATGACCGGGACACGCTAGCGGCGGTGTCGTTCACTTGCAATGAAGCGTCGCCTGCCAGCCCTGACCATCCGGTCAGGGGCTGCCGTGCGCCGGTCAGCTGCGGCGCCGCCCCGACCCCAGCTTGCGGGTGACCGTATTGCGCCCCACGCCCAACCGGGCAGCGGCATCGGCACGACGCCCGTTGGTGAACTGCAGGGCCGCCTCCAGCAGCGCGCGGTCCATTCGCTCGCGGGCCTGGGCATGCAGGCCTTCGGCGCCTTCGGCCAGGCGCGTGCGCGCCCACTGCCCCAGGACCACGTCCCATTCGGCCGCCCCCTGGGCCAGCGGCGCGGTGGTCTGGGTCATGGACTGTTCGACATCCCCCACGGTGATCGTGTCCGACGGTGCCAGCGCGGCCAGGCGCCAGCAGACGTTTTCCAGTTCGCGCACGTTGCCTGGCCAGTCGTGCGCACGCAGGGCTTCGCGGGCGGAGGCGGCCACGCGTTTGGGCGGGGTGCCGAGCTTGATGCAGGCCTGGGCGAGGAAATTCTCGGCCAGGCGCGGCACATCGGCGCGACGCTCGCGCAAGGGCGGCATCTGCAGCCGGACCACGTCCAGGCGATGCAACAGGTCCGCGCGGAAACGCCCCTGGCGGACCAGTCCTTCCAGGTCCTGGTGGGTGGCGGCGATGACCCGCACGTCCACCCGGATCAACTCGCGCCCGCCGACCCGGAAGAACTCGTTCTCGGCCAGCACGCGCAGCAGACGGGTCTGCAGTGGCAGCGGCATGTCGCCGATCTCATCCAGGAACAAGGTGCCGCCGTCGGCCTGCTCGAAGCGGCCGATATGGCGCCGCTGGGCCCCGGTGAAAGCCCCGGCCTCATGGCCGAACAGCTCGCTTTCCAGCAGTTCGGCCGGGATGGCCGCCGTGTTGAGGGCCACGAACGGCTTGCGCGCACGCGGCGATTCGTCGTGCAGCGCGCGCGAGACCAGTTCCTTGCCGGTACCGGTTTCTCCAGTGATCAGGACCGACAGTGGCGCCTGGGCCAGTCGGCCGATGGCGCGGAACAGCGCGCGCATCGGCGGCGTGTCCCCGATCAGCTCCGGCGTGCCGGAAGAACGCTCGGGCGCGGCCTGGACCAGCGCGGCGTCGCTGGCCTCCACGCTGGGCAGCGTGCGCGCGGCCAGCGCCACCGCATCATCCAGGTCGAAAGGCTTGGACAGGAACTCCTGTGCGCCGCCGCGAAAGGCCCCGGCGGTGCTCGCCACGTCGGTATAGGCCGACATCACGATCACCGGCAACTGCGGATGCGCGTGCTTGAGCCGGTCCAGCAGTTTCAGCCCGTCTTCGCCCGGCATGCGCACGTCGGTGAACAGCAGGTCCGGCACGCCCCGCGTCCCCAGCGCCTGCAGGGCCGAGGCGGCACTGTCGAAGCCATCGACATCGTAGCCGGCGTCACGCAGCGCGGTGGCCAACACAAAGCGGACCGAGCGGTCGTCATCGACCACCCAGATGCGCTGGCCTTCCTCAATGGACATCGTGGATCTCCTCCGCGCCTGCATCGCGCGATTGCGGCAGCAACATGGTGAAAACGGTATGGCCCGGCCGCGAGCGGAAGCCCAGCGAACCGCGATGCTCGCGTGCGACCTGCTGGGCCAGGGCCAGGCCCAGCCCACTGCCTTCGGCACGCCCGGAGACCAGCGGCAGGAACAGGTGCTCGGCCAGGGCCTCCGGCACGCCGCGTCCATCGTCGATGATCTCCAGCCGCAGCGTGCGGGCGTGCAGCTGGTCGTGGATGCGCAGGCCGTGCTCGACGCGCGTGCGCAGCGTGATCAGGCTGGCGCCGGCCTGCATGGCATTGCCGACCAGGTTCCAGACCGCCTGAGTGAGCCGGTCGGCATCGCCATGGATCTCCGGCAGACTCGGGTCGTAGTCGCGCTGCAGGCGAACCGTCCAACTGCCCTCGGCCTCGGCCAGGCGCAGCACGCGCTCGAGAACAGCATGGATGTTGAGCGAGGCGTGCGGCCGCTGCGAGGTCGGCGAGAGCAACCGATCAAGCAAGGCATTGAGGCGCTCGGCTTCCGATTCGATCAGGCCGATGAGTTCGCGCTCGTCGTCGTTGTCGCTGCGCAACTGGGCACGCCGCGAGAGCAACTGGGCAGCGCCTTTCAGGCCGGCCAGCGGATTGCGCAACTCATGAGCCAGTCCGCGCAGGGCGGCCGTAAGGGCACTGGGCATGGCCCGGGCCGGGTCCAACGCGGGAAAGTCTTCCACCGGCTGGGCTTCCAGCAGCCAGCCGCCCTGCTCGGTCCGCGACAGCCAGCCTTCGGCAAAACGCGGCGCCTCGCCAGGAAATCCCAGGGCGACCCGGTGCAGTCGCAGCAGGTCGCGATCGGTGTTGCCCAGAAAGCGGGCCATCGCATCGCCGTCCATTTCCAGTGTGGCCAGCGGGCGCCCGAGCAACCGGCGGGGACCGACCCCAAGCCAGCGCACGAACGCGTCGTTGGCCCCGAGAATCGTGCCGGTTGCGTCGGCCCAGGCCACCGGCGTGCTGAGGGCGTCCGGGGTGGGAGCGTCGGTCACGAGTCCTGCGAAGTCTTCGACATCAGGTCTTTCGGCATCCGGCGACGGCATTGCACCATTTTAGTGCAATGCCGCCTTCCGGGGATCGAATCAGGCCTCGTAGGCCGATTCGCCGTGCGAGGTGATATCCAGGCCCTCGCGCTCGGCCTCCTCGCTCACGCGCAGCCCGAAGACGAGCTTGGCGATCAGGAAGCCCACGATCGACACGATGCCGATCCACACGATGGTGATACCCACGCCCAGTGCCTGGGTTGCCACTTGGCCGCCGATGCTGAAATCCGCGGCGCCAGTGCCGCCCAGGCCCGGCGCGGTGAACACGCCGGTGAGGATCGCGCCGACGATGCCGCCGATGCCGTGCACGCCGAACACGTCCAGCGAGTCATCGGCGCCCAGCAGCTTCTTCAGGCCGGTCACGCCCCACACGCAGATCACCGCGGCGATCGCGCCGATGGCGATGGCGCCGAACGGACCGACGGTGCCGCAGGCCGGGGTGATGCCGACCAGGCCAGCCACCGCGCCGGAGGCCACGCCCAGGGCCGAGGACTTGCCCTTGAGCACCTTCTCCGCCAGCGCCCAGGCCAGCACCGCCGCGGCGGTGGCGAGCATGGTGTTGAGGAAGGCCAGCGCCGCGCCGGAGGTCGCTTCCAGGTTGGAGCCGGCGTTGAAGCCGAACCAGCCCACCCACAGCAGCGAGGCACCGACGAAGGTCAGGGTCACGTTGTGCGGCTTCAGTGCGCTCTGGCCGAAGCCCAGGCGCTTGCCCACGAAGTAGGAGCCCACCAGCCCGGCCACGCCGGCATTGATGTGCACCACCGTGCCGCCGGCGAAGTCCAACGCGCCCTTTTCCAACAGGAAGCCACCGGCACCCCAGACCATGTGGGCCAGCGGGATGTAGCCGAAGGTGAACCAGATCACCGAGAACAGCAGCACCGCGGCGAACTTCACCCGCTCGGCGAAGGCGCCGACGATCAGCGCGCCGGTGATGCCGGCGAAGGTCAGCTGGAACACGATGAACACGTATTCGGGCAGCTTGACCGCCTCGGTGAAGGTATCGGCCAGGCTGTCGCCGGTGACCCCCTTGAGGAAGACCTTGCCGGTCGTGCCGATCCACGCGTTGCCACCGTCGAAGGCCAGCGAGTAGCCATAGACGACCCACAGGATCGCGATCAGCGAGAACACGGTGATCACCTGGATCAGCACCGACAGCACGTTCTTGGCGCGGACCATGCCGCCGTAGAACAGCGCCAGACCGGGCACGGTCATCAACAGCACCAGCAGGGTGGAGGTCAGCATCCAGGCCACGTCGCCCTTGTCGACCGTCGGCGCGGCGGCCTCGGGTGCGGCTTCGGCCGGAGCTTCCGCTGCCGGCGCGGCAACCGGCTCTGGCGTGGTGCCGGCCGAGGCATCGGCCGCGGGGACCTCGGTGGTGGCCGGCGCGCTGGTGTCCTGCGCGGCGGCACTGAAGGCGGAACCAGCAACCACTACACCGCACACGGCGGCAAGGCACAGCACCTGCAGGCGGGTCTTCAACCCGGAGAGCAGACGAGTCTTCATGGGGGGTTCTCTCCGAGTTGGATTAGAGCGCGTCGGCGCCGACTTCGCCGGTACGGATGCGGATGACCTGGTCGATGGAGGTCACAAAGATCTTGCCGTCGCCGATCTTGCCGGTGCCGGCAGCCTGCTGGATGGCTTCGATGACCGCATCCAGGCGCTCCTCGGTGACCACGGTTTCCAGCTTGATCTTGGGCAGGAAATCCACGACGTATTCGGCGCCGCGATACAGCTCGGTGTGTCCCTTCTGGCGCCCGAAGCCTTTGACTTCAGTGACGGTGATGCCCGAGACGCCTGTCTGCGACAGTGCCTCGCGGACCTCGTCCAGTTTGAACGGGCGGATGATGGCGGTGATCAGTTTCATGCACATTCCCCGATGGTGGATGGAACGACCGGCATGGCCGGTCGACGTTGCTGCGCTTGGTGGCGGCGCCCGGCAGCGAGCGCGGGTTCCGCGGCAGTCATGTGGGAACACACCCGGAGGACGCGCCGGACAAGCGCCGGGCAAGGACCGGCGGTACGGCCTGGGAGGGAGGGCGTGCGCCTTCCGGGTGTTCCCGTGGATTCCCCGTGTTGCTTTACAGCGTTGCGATCGCCCCGGTACGCGCCCTGCGCCGTCGATCGCCAACGGCGGGGCCAATCAGGATGCGACGATGGCGGCGGGTGGGAGGGGAGGCCCACCGCCATCGCCGCGATTGCTCAGTTGGCGTAGTACAGCTGGTATTCCAGCGGGTGGGTCGCGGCGCGGAACTTGGTGACTTCCTGCATCTTCAGGTCGATGTAGCCATCGATCAGGTCATCGGAGAACACGTCGCCGGCCTTGAGGAACTCGCGGTCGGCGTCCAGTGCGGCCAGGGCCTGATCCAGGCTGGAGCACACCTGCGGGATCTTCTTCTCTTCTTCCGGCGGCAGGTCGTACAGATCCTTGTCCGAGGCTTCGCCCGGATCGATCTGGTTCTTGATGCCGTCCAGGCCGGCCATCATCAGCGCGGTGAAGGTCAGGTAGCCGGACTGCAGCGGATCAGGGAAGCGCACCTCGATGCGACGGGCCTTCGGGTTGGAGACCCACGGGATGCGGCAGGAGGCCGAACGGTTGCGGGCCGAGTAGGCCAGCATCACCGGCGCCTCGAAGCCCGGGACCAGACGCTTGTAGCTGTTGGTGCCGGAGTTGGAGAACGCGTTGATGGCCTTGGCGTGCTTGAAGATGCCGCCGATGTACCACAGCGCCATCTGCGACAGGCCACCGTAGCCGTCACCGGTGAACAGGTTGGTGCCGCCCTTGGCCAGCGACTGGTGCACGTGCATGCCGCTGCCGTTGTCGCCGACGATCGGCTTGGGCATGAAGGTGGCGGTCTTGCCGTTGCGGAAGGCGACGTTCTTGATGATGTACTTCATCATCAGCAGTTCGTCGGCCTTCTTCACCAGCGAGTTGAACTTGGTGCCGATCTCGCACTGGCCCGCGGTGGCCACTTCGTGGTGGTGCACCTCGGTCTCGATGCCCACCTGCTCCAGGGTCTTGACCATCTCGGCACGGATGTCGTGCAGCGAGTCGGTCGGCGGGACCGGGAAGTAGCCGCCCTTCACGCCCGGACGGTAGCCGCTGTTGCCGCCTTCGTACTTGGCGCCGGTGTTCCAGGCCGCTTCCTCGGAGTCGACCTTGAAGAAGGTGTTGCCCATGTCATTGGCGAAGCGGACCGAGTCGAAGATGAAGAATTCGGGCTCCGGGCCGAAGAAGGCCTGGTCGGCAATGCCCGAGGCCTGCAGGTAGGCCTCGGCGCGCTTGGCGACGCCACGCGGGCAGCGTGCGTACGGGGTCATGGTGGCCGGATCCAGCACGTCGCAGGTCAGGTTGATGGTCGGATCGGCGTAGAACGGGTCCAGGTACGCGGTGTCGGCGTCGGGCATGAGGACCATGTCCGACTCGTTGATGCCCTTCCAGCCGCTGATCGAGCTGCCGTCGAACATCTTGCCTTCCTCGAACAGGCCGGGCTCGACGATGCTGGCCGGGAAGGTCACGTGCTGCTGCACGCCGCGCATGTCAACGAATCGCAGGTCGACGAACTCGGCCTTGGAATCCTTGATCAGCTTTTCGACTTTGTCCGCGGACATCTTTGCTCCTCGAAATTCAGGGGGTGAGGTGGAATATGTGACGGTTGCAACGCAAAGCACGTGCCAACTGTCGAGCACGACTAAGTGCCTGTTTTGTATACACCGCGTTCACGCGCCCTGGCAAGCAAATGCGCAATTACGGTGCATTTATCTTCAATAAGCACTATTTTGGTGCACACGCGATACAGCACCCAATTCCCCGTATGCTCGCAACTCCCCACGTCGCAACCGCTCGCCCATGTATGACCTGTTCGCCGCGCTGCTGCTCGGCATCCTCGAAGGCCTGACCGAATTCCTCCCCGTTTCAAGCACCGGACACCTGCTCATCGCAGAGCGCTGGCTCGGCCACCGCAGCGACCTGTTCAATATCGGCATCCAGGCCGGCGCGATCCTGGCGGTGGTGCTGATCTATCGCGAACGCCTGGTCGAACTGACCCGCGGCGTCCTCCAGGTCGACCAGTCCTCCCTGCCCAAGGTCGACGGCGACACCCCGCGGACCTACGCATTCAAACTGGCGGCCGCCTTCGTGGTCACCGCGATCCTGGGCCTGGTGGTCAAGAAGCTCGGCTTCGAGCTGCCCGAGACGGTGACGCCGATCGCCTGGGCGCTGATCATCGGCGGCGTTTGGATGATCGCGGCCGAATACTTCGCCGGGCGCCGCGCCCTGACCCTGGGTGAACGCGCCCGCATCACCTGGACGGTGGCCATCCTGGTGGGCATCGCCCAAGTCGTGGCCGGCGTCTTCCCCGGCACCTCGCGCTCGGCTGCCACGATCTTCGTGGCCTTGCTGGCAGGCACGACCAAACGGTCCTCGGCCACCGAGTTCGCCTTTCTGGTCGGCATCCCGACCATGTTCGCCGCCAGCGGTTACGAGCTGATCGACGTGGTGCGCTCGGGGCAGGCGGCGCATGAGCCCTGGGGGCTGTTCGCCGTGGCGTTCGTCTCCAGTGCCGTCACCGCCTTCATCGCGGTCAAGTGGCTGCTGGGCTACATCCAGAGCCATCGCTTCACCGTGTTCGCGGTCTACCGCATGATCCTGGGCGCGGCCTTGCTGCTGTTCCTGCCCAGCGGCGCCTGAGCACGGCGCTGACGGATATAAAAAAGCCCGCGTTCCACGCGGGCTTCTTTGCCGAGGCTGGATCGCGCTCAACGGGCCAAGCGCGGGTTGAGCGTGTAAGTCCCCATCCATTCGGCCTGGTCCAGCACATGGCCTTCGATGGCCGCCAGCACCTCCTCGCCGGTGAAGGCGCCGGACACCGCCAGCTGCTCGACATCCAGCGCGAACAGGCGGAAGTGGTAGTGATGCAGCAACGCATCGTTGTACGGCGGGTAGGGACCGTCGTAACCGAAATACTCGCCACCCAGGTCCACATTGCCGGCGAAATAGCCGGTATAGCTGTTGAGCCCCTGGCGCGCGCCAGCCGGCCCGGGCGGCGAGGACTTGCCCTTGGCGACAAAGCCGTCGCTGCAGCTGCCCGCGTCGATCTGCCGCAGATCGGCCGGCAGGTCGACCATCACCCAATGGAAGAAGTCGCAGCGCGGCTGGTCAGCGGGCACTTCCATGTCGTCGCGATTGGTGGTCTCGGCCACGGTCGGCACATCCGGATCAACGCAGACCAGCACGAGGGAGCGGGTCCCGGCAGGCACCTGGTCCCAGGCCAGATGCGGATTGCGGTCGGGCGCGAAGCCGGAGGCATCGCCGCCGGCGAATTCAACCGGGATCGGGGCGCCGTGTTTGAAGCTGTCACTGTGAATGCGCATGCGCAAAGCTCCTTTTGGGGGAAATCAATCGGCTGGATAGCCCAGTCGGGTCGCGGCCGGCTGCAAGACGAAAGGCCGGTCATCACGACTGTGGCCATCTGCAGGTGGGAACTCCCTGATTCTAACGGCCCGGCCTGCGGCGACCTCAGGCGCGGGTCAGGCGATCGGTCACCCAGCGTTCGCCAAAGCCATCGCCGTGCGCGTTCTCGATGAAGCCGCAGTGGCCGCCCCAGCGCGCGACTTCCAGCTGCGCGGTATCGGGCAGCTGCCAGCGGGCGAAATCGGCGAAGGGAATCACCGGGTCGTCCTGCGCCATCAGGATGTGCGCCGGCACGCGCATGCCGGCCAAGCGATCGCCAGCGACCGAATACCCATCCAGGTAGTTCTCCAGCGTGCCGTACTCGGTCTCGTGCTCGACCATCCAACGGGTCAGCTCGCGCACGTTCAGTGAGAGGACCTGGTCGTCGTACAGATGGCGCTCGGGGAACAGTTGACGCTTGATCTCCAGTGAGTGGCGCCACTTGCGCTGGAAATACCAGTGATACAGCGGCAGGCCCTGCTCCATCCCGGTCAGCGCCGAATGCGGGTCCAGCACCGGGCAGACCGCAGCCACCCGCGCCAGCGGCAGGCCCACCTCGGGCGCGCGCAGCGCCAGGCGCAGGGCGAAGTTGCCGCCCAGCGAGTATCCGGCGGCCACCATCGGCCGCTGCGGGAAGCGCGCGGCCACATCACAGGCCGCGTGCAGCACCTCGGGCAGCAGGCAGGAATGGAAGATCTCTTCGTTGAGGTGGTGGGTGTTGCCGTGGTCGCGGAAGTTCAGGCGGACGACCTCGTAGCCGCGCTCAAGCAGGCTGGCGGCGGTCATGCGCATATAGCTGGACTCGGCGCTGCCCTCCCAGCCGTGCAACAGCAGCGCCAGCCCCTGGATGTCCATGCCGGGGATCACGGTATGCCAGCCCTGCAGGCGCACCCCGGCGCCGCCGTCGAAGATGTGCTCAGTGCTGACCGTACCCAGTGCCTGCAGCCGGCGCAGGCCACGCCGTCGGCGCAGATTGCTCGAGCTCAGGAACGACTGCAGATGCGCGTTGCGCAGCCAGCGCGGCGGGACGTACTCACTGGCCTGCAGGGGACCAGCCGGGCTCGCGCTGGCGCGCTTGGCCGGGGCCGGCGAGGCCTCGATCAGGTCTGGGCGTCCGCCAAACCCCAACATCGTCAGGCGCCCATCACCGCGACGATGCGGGCACGGGCGGTCTCGGCGATCTGCCGCCGGCCCTGCACCTGATCGGGATAGATGGGTTCGAGAAAGCAGATGTCGGCCACGCGGGAAGGCTCGCCCAGCAGGCGTAGAAAGTTCGCGAAGAAACTCTCGTGCGGTCCAAAGGCCACCAGCTGCTGGGCCTCGCCGCCATCGCCGTAGCGCAGCGCAACCGGCTGCACCGGCACGGCCGCCTCGACCGCGGGCTGGAAGATGCGTGCGTGGAACGGCCCGACCTCGGTCCCGTCGCGGGTACGGCCTTCGGGAAACACCGCCACCGGCCGCCCTTCCCTGAGCCGCTCGAGCATGGCCTCCATCACCCCACCCAGCGATTCGGTACTGCCCCGCTGGTGGAAGATGGTCTCACCGCGCTGGGCCAGCCAGCCGACCACCGGCCAGCCGGCGATCTCCTGCTTGGCCACGAATCCGACCATGCGCTGGCTGTGCATCATCTCGATGTCCACCCAGCTGACGTGGTTGGAGACGAACATCACCGCGCCCTTCAGCGGCGTGCCCGAGCGCCGCAGGCGAAAGCCGAAGATGCGCATCAGCGCGGCCGACCAGTGCTCGACGGAGAATTGCTTGAAGGTGCGCCCGGCCACCGGCAAGCCCGCCCACAGCGGCACCATGGTCAGCAGCAGCAACGGCAGCATGACCACCAGGTGCACCACCAGCAGTGGGCTACGGAGGAAATAGCGGAAGGCGCGGCCCGGGCCGCTGGACTGCAGCGCCGGGGAGGGGGTCGACATCATCCCGGCACGATACCGGATGGCCTTGGTGTCCTGCTACTAGAACAGCACGGAAGCAGCGTTCCCATCGTGCAGCTTTATCGGCCAGCGCCCTCAGTCGGCAGGCTTGGGCACCACGGCCAGGGTCAGGCGCGAGACGCAGACCGGCTTGCCGCGGGCGTTTTCGATCCGGATGTCCCAGACCTGGGTGGTGCGTCCGATGTGGACCGCCCGCGCCGTCCCGGTCACCATGCCGGTGCGCTCGCCGCGGATGTGGTTGGCGTTGATCTCCAGGCCGACCACGCCGAACCGCTCCGGGTCGATCACCGACAGTCCCCCGGCCAAACTGCCCAGACTTTCAGCGAGCACCACCGACGCGCCACCATGCAGCAGGCCGAAGGGCTGGTGGGTACGGGGCTCCACCGGCATGGTGCCGCGCAGCCAATCCTCGCCGGCTTCGGTGATCACGATGCCCAGATGGCCGACCAGATTACCGGCGGACAGGGCGTTGAGGGCGTCGAGATCGACCGGGGCGCGAAAAGCCATGGGAGTTCCTTGCGTCTTGCGGGAAGCGGGTCAGAGGATCGGCACCAGGCCGGCGCCGAAGGCGATCAGGATGCGGGCGTACAGGCGCTTGGGGCCGATGCTGACCTCGGGGAAATCGCCAACCGACTTGTAGCAGGTGTGGAACATCGGATCGTTGACCTGCAGCGGCTCGGGGCACTGCTCGCTGGGCATGAACTCGTAGCTGGTGGCATAACGCCAGGGCCAGATGTCGAAGACCGGCAGCGAGGAGGACACCTTGTCCAGGCTGTAGTTCAGGCCCGAGAGGATCGGCGGCTTCTCCCGCGGGGCGATGACCCAGGAGTTTTCCGGCTCGATGTCGCGATGGATGCTTGCCTCCAGTTCCTGAGCGAAAGCGCGGTTGGGGATCACCACCACCGCTTCGGTGTTGTAATCGATCGAGCGCGGGTCGAAGTTGTGGGTCCCGATCACCGCGATATCGCCGTCGATCACCATCGACTTGGCATGCAGGCCCATGCGCACGCCCGCCCGCTTCAGCGGCACCGGCTCGCTTTCCGGACCCTTGCTGAGGAACGAGGGCCGGGTCTCGGTGCGCTGCAGGCGCCGGTCCACGCGATTGTTGATCCGCGCGCGACGCGCGGCACGGTCGGCCTGTTCGTCACGATCGACCACGCCGAACGGGCGGCTGCCCGGCATCGAGGTGCGGATCCGCGTGTCGCTGCGGTCGTCCTCGCGGGTGTCGGCGACCGCCTGTCCGGGCAGCGCGACCGGCGGCGCTGACAACAGGGTGGCGTAATCCACCGGGGCATCTTCGGGGAAGGGCTTGTACTCGTACAGATGGAAGCCCAGCTTGCGCAGGTACATGCGCTTGTACTTGGCCGAGACCGAATACACGATCGGATTGTCGGTCGCCGCCAGGCTGTTGGTCGACACGACCACCCGTGGCGGGTCCTCGCGCTTGCGCAGCCCGGCGAAGAAATGCTCGGCCTGGTCGGACATCACCAGGTACGGCGTCTGCATCAGGATCTCGCGCTGTGCGCGCCGCAGCAGCGTGCCCAGCTCCCAGTCCGAGGGCGCGGCCGCCTCGGGATCTTCTGCGCGATGCTTGCGTGGGGTATCGGCGATGTAGCTCACCGTCCCCACCGCCATCGCGCGCGACGCCAGACGGTCCTGGATCACCGCCGGATCGCTGGCGTCGCGGTCCATCTGCGCCACGCGCTGGGGGCGCTTGAACGCATCGGCCGGCATCGGCGGCACGCCCTTGTCCAGCAGCGTGCGGGCCACATCGTTGAGCCGCTCCACCGGAATGCTGCGTGGGGCCTCCCAGAACTGCTCGAAGCTGCGGCCCATGTCGCGCCCTTCCGGGCCGGCGACCAGCACGTCGCGGTCACGGAAGTTGTATTCCGAATCCCAGTCGTAATAGTCGTCCTGATAGTTGCGCCCGCCTGTGATGCCCACCGCGTCGTCGACCAGCAGCAGCTTGGTATGCATGCGCTGGTTGAAGCGGCGGAAACAGCAGATGACGCTGGCCGCATAGTCCAGGTAACCCGGCATGGCCTGGTTGAAGGTCGGGTTGTAGATGCGCAGCTGGAAGTTGCGGTGGACGCCGGACAGGGCGGCCAACACGTCCAGATTGGAGATGGCCGAGAGCTGGTCGATCAGCAGGCGCACCTTCACGCCACGCCTGGCTGCCGCCAGCAGCGCGTCCAGGATCAGCCGGGAGCTGTCGTCGGTATCGAAGATGTAGGTCTGCACGTCCACGCTGGTACGCGCCGAGCGGATCAGGTTCAGACGCGCCAGCAGCGAGTCCTCCCCGCGGTCCAGCAGCAGCGCGTAGTGGCGCGGCACCTGCGGCGTGGAATCGGCATCGGCCGTGTCGGCCAGCGTGCGCAGGGCCGAGGGCTGCGCGCAGGCGTTGGCCGCGTCGCAGTCGATCACCTGCGAGCGCGCCTGCTGGGCAATCGCCACGGCCTGGGCGTGCTGGGCCTGGGACAGGCTGGCGCATCCGCTTCCCAACAGGGCCAGCAGCAGGGCCAGGCCCCCGATCAGGTGCTTCAAGGCGTCTCCCTTTGGGCCAGCACGCGGGCGCGCAGCACGAACACCACCCGGTCGTTCACCGCCAGCCTGAGGCTGTCCATTTCGTAGTCGCTGCGGCGGACCGCACCGGTCAGCACCACATCGCAGTCCACGGCCGGCTGCGGGCACTGCGCCGGTTGCACGCTCAGGGTTTCTGGCCGACGAATGCCGCGGATGACCAGCTCGCCGCGGATCTGCCCGCCATCGCGCAGGACGGCGGTGTCGTAGGGATGGGAGATGAAGACCACTTCAGGCCACTTGTCCGAATCAAAGAACGCACTGCCACGCGCCCACTGTGCATAGCGGGGATGGTCCTCGATCTGCACGTCCGAGGTATACATGCGCAGCGACACCTGGTGCCGCCCATCCGGTAAAACGCTGACCACGCCATCATAGCGGGGAAACGAGCCTTCCAGGCTCTGTCCCCAGCGGGTGGACAGCTCGAAGCCCAGCTGTGTGTGTTGTTTGTCCAGGGACATGGCACGCGACTGCGCCGACGCCGTGGCGCATGTCATCAGCGCGATGGTCGCGCACGCATGGCGCCAGCGCACCAGCCTCACGGCCACCAGAACGCCGACAGGGTCGCCACGCCCGGTTCCACCGGACCTTCCCCAGACAGGGTCAGCACCGCCACTGCGGCAGGGGGCATGCCGCGGTAATCGCCGGTCCGGCCGCTGTGCAACAGGGCCGCGACGCGCTCCAGGCCCGGGTTGTGGCCCACCAGCATCAGCCGGTCCACGTCGCGGTGGGCATCGGTCAAGCCGATCAGGGTGCCGGCCGTGGCCTCGTAGATGCTCGGTTCCAGGCGCTGCTCCACGTAACCGGTGATGGCCAGCACGGCCTCCAGGGTTTCGCGCGTGCGTCGGGCCGGCGAATACAGCACCCGGTCGGGCACTAGGCGCTGCTCGGCGATCCAGCGCCCGGCGGCCTCGGCCTCGGCCATGCCATGCGGCGACAGGGGGCGATCGAAATCGGCCTGGCCGACCAATGCCGGCTCGGCGTGGGCGTGGCGCAGCAGGATCAGTTCACGCATGGGACAACCACCTTGCCGTCAGGCCTGGGCGAGCCATTTCATCAGCGGCTGCCAGTCGTCCTGGTGGTCGCGCACATTGGCTGAGTGATAGTCGAACAGGCTGCGACCCAGCCCGGCCATGACCACATAGCCCTGGGTATCACGCAGCGTGGTCAGCACCGGATACGGCCATTGACCCATCATTTCCAAAGCCTGCTGGGCGGCATTGGTCCAGGGCTTGGCGCGATTGAGCACCAGTCCCACCGGCAGCTTGCGCTTGTGCACGCGTGAGACCTTGGACAGGGAGTTGAGGAAGCCCACGGTGGCCTCGATGTCCAGGCCGGACGGCAGCACCGGCACCACCACCGCATCGGCGGCTTCCAGGAAGGAGGTCAGGTCGTCGGCCATCGCACCCGCGCGCCCGTCCACGATCACCGTCTCGGTGTCGGAGGGCAGTTTGGAGGCCCACTTCTTGCCAGTCCCGTCGATCGGCAGCACGGCGCTGTCCAGATCGGCGCGACGCTGGGCCCAGCGCGTGGACGACCCCTGAGGATCGGCATCGACCAGCACGGTCGCGCTGCCCTGCAGCGCAAAATTGGCAGCGAGGTTGGTGGCCACGGTGGTTTTGCCTGCACCACCCTTGGAACTGGCGACCAGGATCGTCTTCATGCACGCGCGCCTTGCACTCATCCGGGGGTTGGAGCGTACACCGAGCGCCGTGAATGCGAGAACCGCCGCCCTGCCTGCCCTTGCCGGGGTCTGCTAACGTGCGCTCGCCCCGAACGGATGCCCCCATGAGCGACCTGCGTGACCTGACCGCCCTGATTCGCGCCGATACGCCGCTGATCGTGATTGAAACCCAGGACGAAGGCCGCGTGATCGAGCTGTTCCGGCAGGCCCTGTCCCAGGTCTGGCGCGCCCTGTTCCGCTGGTCGTCCACCGAGGGTCTGCGGCGCCTGGACATGGACCGCGAGGACCCGCCGGAAGGCGCGCCGGAAGCCGGCGCGGCGCTGCAGGCGATCAAGGCAGCCACCCAGCGCGGCATCTACCTGTTGCTGGATTTCGACCCATACCTGGAATACGCCGGCCACCAGCGTGGTCTGCGCGACATCCTGCAGCGCCGCCACTGCCAGGCCCACGTGGTGGTCCTGGTCGGCGCGCGGGTCAGTCTGCCCGAGGAACTGGAACCCCTGGCGGTCCGTTTCACGCCGCGCCTGCCCGACGCCGCCGCGCTGCTGAAGATGCTGCGCGAGGAGGTCGCCGCCTACCCGGCCGAGAACGGCGGACGCCGGGTCGAGGTCGACACCGACGCCGCCCAGCAGATCATCCGCAACCTGGCCGGTCTGGATCTGATCGATGCGCGCCGCATCGCGCGCCATCTGATCTACGCCGACGGCGCCCTGGGGCCCGACGACCTGCCGCAGCTGGCCAGGCTGAAGTTCGAACTGCTCGGCCGGGGTGGCCAGTTGCAGTACGAGTACGACGGCACGCGGATGGAGGAGGTCGCCGGCGCCGACCGGCTCAAGCGTTGGATCGCCCAGCGTCGTAGCGTGTTCACCTCCACCACCCCGCCGCCGGGCCTGGATCCGCCGCGGGGCATGCTGCTGTTGGGCGTGCAGGGCTGCGGCAAATCCATGCTGGCCAAGGCCATCGCCGCCGGATTCGGCGTGCCGCTGCTGCGCATGGACATGGGCGCGCTGTACGACAAGTACCACGGCGAAACCGAGAAGAACCTGCGCAAGGCGCTGGCGGCCGCCGAACAGCTGGCACCGTGCGTGCTGTGGATCGACGAGATCGAGAAGGGCCTGGGCAGCGGGGGCGGCGAAGATGGCGGGGTCTCGCGCCGGGTCCTGGGCACGCTGCTGACCTGGATGGCCGAACGCAAGGCGCAGGTGTTCATGGTCGCCACCGCCAACCAGGTCGAGCACCTGCCGGCGGAGCTGCTGCGCAAGGGCCGCTTCGACGAGATCTTCTTCGTCGACCTGCCCGCTCCGGATACCCGGGTGGAGCTGCTCAAGCTGCACCTGGGACGGCGCCAGCTGCACGCCGAGGCCTTCGCGTTGCCGGCCCTGGCGGCGGCCAGCGACGGGTTCTCTGGGGCGGAGATCGAGCAGGCCATCGTCTCGGGCCTGTACGCCGCCCACGCCGGCGCGCGTCCACTGGACACCGAAGGCCTGATGCAGGAGATCCGCGGTACCCGCCCGCTGTCGGTGCTGATGGCCGAACAGGTCCAGGGCCTGCGCGACTGGGCCCGCGGCCGCACCGTCCCGGCGCATTGAAGCCGTCGGCGTCCGCCCGCCCGCGCGTACCGCCGCAGGAGCTTTTGCGGCGGCCCCAGAAGACCCAGCACATCTTCCAGGTCGTGATGGGGGCTATCGTCAACGTAGACCTGCTGGTCGACGACATCTCCTCGGATCGGCACTGTTCTGCGGTGCGGTCGGCCTGTCCTTCGGCGTTTATCCGGCGCGCCAGGCCGCGCGCCTGGATCCCATCGCCGCCCTGCGCCATGAGTAGGCATCGGACGACAAGAAACGCCGGAAACCGTGACTCCGTAAAAAAGCGTTACCGATGCTCAACAAACCCCCGATTTTTCAAGCGTTTGCCGCTTGCCGGGAGTTCGCGCCCTGCCTTACGCTCGGGGTCCCAACACGGTCCGATGGAACGGAACGACGGCGATGGAGACCTTCCCGCAGCACCTCCAGGAGAGCTCGGATGCGATCGTGCCCGACGAGGGCGCGGCAGCGCTGAGGCGGGTGGCCTCGCGCCTGATCCTGACCTACCAGCGCCAGGACGGCAGCGTCGCCACGCAGGGGCTGGCACGGCAGCTGCCCACCGCGGCGCGAGCCTGCAACGTTCAGTCGCCGGAGCTGCTGCGCGCGGTGGTCTCGCAGCTTCCGCCTCCCGCCGCACGTCGCCTGGCCGGGGTGTTCCCGCCGGCCAGTCTGGCGCCGCGCGCGCCCTGGCGTCGCAAGAGCTGTGTGTACCGCATGTTCGACGCCCTCCTGCCGGTGCGCTGGTCGCGCTACCGGCTCGGCCGTTCCCGGTATGCCTGGGTGCGCCTGCGCGCGAACGACCGCCTGGGCGTGCGCGCCTTCACCCTGGTCGAGCACGCCGCGGACGCCGCCGTGGCCCGCTTCGCCCGCGTGGTGGACCTGCACTGCTTCGCCGAGCGCTTCGCGACCGATGCCGTTTTCCGCGATCGCGCGATCAGCGTGATCCGCACGCATGCCGCCCCCGAGCTGGAGAACCCTTCCGGGGCCGGCCAGCGCCTGAACATGATCGCGCTGTCGGACCTGGCCGCCTGGAGCACGGCGACCGCCCGCAGGCCTGAGCCGGCCGACTACACCCTGGGCGCCGAACTGCTGATGCTCGCCATTCCGGATGCGGTTTTCGACCCGGTGACCGACCAGCTGCGTGCCCTGCTGGCACACACCGAGCGCCACGTCCCGACGCAGCCCGCTCCCATCGTCCCGCCCATCGCACTGGCCCAGGAAGCCTGAGCACAGCAGGGCGCTCGGCCACCGTCAGCCCGCCAGGGCATGCAGCGCCCACGCCAGCAGCGGCAGCGTGGCCAGAGAGACCACGATGGAATACCCCACGATGGCCGCACACAGGCGCGGGGCCAGATCGTGTGAAATCGCCAGCGCCGCGGCCGTGATCATGGTCGGCATGCCCGACTCCAACACGTTCACCTGCAAGACTTCCCCCTGCATCCCCAATGCGTAGGACAGCGGCAGCGCCAGCAGCGGCATCACCAGCAGGCGCAACACCACCCCCACCGCCAGTGGCTTGAATTCGCGTCGCGGAAGACGCAGCTGGATGGACAGGCCCACCGAGAGCATCACCAATGGCAGCATCGCGTCGGACAAGCGCTGCAGGCCACCACCGATCCACTTCGGCGGATCGGCCGGCATCACGGTCAGGGCAAACAACAGTGCCCACAGGGGCGGGAACTTGGCGATGCGCAGCAGCACGTGGCGAGCACTGGGCGTGGTCTCACCCGAATAGCGCGCCAGGATCACGATGCCCAGCGTGGACAGCATGAGGAAGGTGCCGAACTGGTCGTACACCACCGCGTAAGGCAGCGCGTGGTCGCCCAGCAATGCCCGCACCATCGGATAGCCGATGAAGCTGGAGTTGGAGAAGCCCACGCACACCAGTAGCGCCGCGTGCTCCCCGCGGCTCAGCTTCAAGATGCGCGTGGCCAGCGTGACCAGGCCCCAGGTGGCCGCCATCAGGATCCACGGGGTCACGCTCAGCCCCAACAGCGAACGGTCCATGTGCAGGCGCGGGACGAAGGTCAGCACCGCCGCCGGCAGACAGACGTAGAGCACCACCAGATTCAGGACATTGGCCGACCCGTCCGGAAACAGTCGCAAGCGCGCGAACAGCATGCCAAGCGCCAGCATGGCCAGGATCAGGGCGAAGGCGTCAAAGGCCACGGCGGGTTCCTATCGGGAGATTGCGCAGATGCGCCGCGTTGCAACATTGTCGGTGCCCGTCAACGCGGCCGCAAACGCTACATGGCGCCGCACGAGACAGTTGCAGATGAATGCATTGCTAGACTCAGGCCGATGCCTCGCCACCCGCCAATTCGGGCCGCCCATGACCAGCACCGCCGAACTGATTTCGCCTTCCTCCGCCGACACGCCGGCCATCGACACGCTCGACGCCGACTACACGCTGGAACACAAGTACACGCGCACCGACGGGCGCATCTACCTGTCCGGGGTCCAAGCCCTGGTGCGGCTGCCGCTGATGCAGCGGCTGCGCGACGATGCGGCGGGCTTGAACACCGCAGGCTTCATCAGCGGCTATCGCGGCAGCCCGCTCGGCGGCTTCGACCTGGAACTGTGGCGCGCGCGCAAGCATTTGGACGCGGCCAAGGTGAAGTTCCAACCCGGCCTCAACGAGGATCTGGGCGCGACCATGGTGTGGGGGACCCAGCAGACCGGGCTGTTTCCCGGCGCCACGGTCGATGGCGTGTACGGCATGTGGTACGGCAAGGGCCCCGGCGTGGACCGCAGCGGCGATGTGTTCAAGCACGCCAACGCGGCAGGGACCTCGACGCTGGGCGGGGTCTTGGCTTTGGCGGCGGACGATCACGCCTGCCGCAGTTCCACCCTGCCGCACGGCAGCGAGGAGGAATTCGTCAGCGCGATGATGCCGGTGCTCAATCCGGCCGGCGTGCAGGACATCCTTGACCTGGGCCTGGTGGGCTGGGCGATGAGCCGCTACACCGGGCGCTGGATCGGCTTCAAGACGATCGCCGAAACCGTCGAGTCCTCCGCCTCGGTCAACGTCGATCCGTTCGCACGCCGGATCGTGCTGCCCGAGGACTTCATGATGCCCGCCGGTGGCCTGAGCATCCGCTGGCCGGATCCGCCGCTGGAGCAGGAAATGCGCCTGCACCGCTATGCGGTCGCCGCGGCGCAGGCCTTCGCCCGCGCCAACGGCATCGACCGCATCGTGCTGGATTCGCCGCGCGCGCGACTGGGCATCGTCACCACCGGCAAGAGCTATCTGGACGTGCTGCAGGCACTGGAGTATCTGGGCCTGGACGAAGCGGCCTGTGCGCAGATCGGCATCCGTGTCTACAAGGTCGGCATGAGCTGGCCGCTGGAACCGGTGGGCATCACCGCCTTTGCGCGGGGATTGGACGACATCGTCGTGGTGGAGGAAAAGAAGGCCTTCATCGAGCGCCAGATGAAGGAACTGTTCTACAACTGGCCGGCCAACGCAGGCGCGCGCCCCAGCATCGTGGGGAAGTACGACGAGGCCGGTGAATGGATCCTGCCTTCCACCGGCGAACTCACCCCGGCCACCATTGCCGGGGTGATCGGCGCGCGCATCCAGCGTTTCGCGCGCCTGGAATCCATCGAGCAGCGCCTGCGCTGGATGGAGGCCAAGGAAGCGGAAATGGCCCTGCCCCGCGCCAGCTTCCCGCGCGTGCCGCATTACTGCAGCGGCTGCCCGCACAACACCTCCACGGTCGTGCCCGAGGGTTCGCGCGCGATGGGCGGTATCGGTTGCCACTACATGGTCACCTGGATGGATCGCAACACCGAGACCTTCACCCATATGGGCGGGGAAGGCGTCACTTGGTCCGGGCAGGCCCCGTTCACCGACACCCCGCATGTGTTCCAGAACCTCGGCGACGGTACCTATTTCCACAGTGGCTCGCTGGCGATCCGCCAGTCCATCGCCAGCGGCGTCAACATCACCTATAAGATCCTGTACAACGACGCGGTCGCCATGACCGGCGGGCAACCGGTGGACGGTACGCTGACCGTCCCGGACATCGCCGCGCAAATGCGCGCCGAAGGCGTGCACACCATCGTGCTGGTGTCCGATGACATCGCCAAGTGGTCGCGTCGGCGCGACCTGTTCCCGGCCGACACCGAGTTCCACGACCGCAGCGCGCTGGACGCCGTGCAGGACGCGCTGCGCAAGGTCAAGGGCGTGTCGATCCTGATCTATGACCAGACCTGCGCCACCGAGAAGCGCCGCCGTCGCAAGCGCGGCAAGCTCATCGATCCGCCCAAGCGCGTGCTGATCAACTCGCTGGTGTGCGAAGGCTGCGGCGACTGTGGGGAAAAGAGTTTCTGCGTCTCGGTGCTGCCCAAGGAGACCGAATTCGGCCGCAAGCGCAGCATCGACCAGTCCAACTGCAACAAGGACTATTCCTGCGTCAATGGGTTCTGTCCAAGCTTCGTCACCGTGCATGGGGGCAAGCCGCGCAAGGGCAAGAAGAGCGATGCGGCCACGCTGCTGGACGACCTGCCGGCCCCGGAATTCAAGTCAGACCTGCAGACCCCATGGAACATCCTGATTACCGGCGTCGGTGGCACCGGCGTGGTCACCATCGGCGCGCTGCTGGGCATGGCCGGGCATCTGGAGGGCAAGGGCGCCAGCGTGCTCGACCAGACCGGTTTGGCGCAGAAGGGAGGCGCGGTCACCACGCACATCCGCATCGCACGCCAGCCTTCGGATATCCATGCGGTGCGCATCGCCGCCGGCGATGCTGACCTGGTGCTCGGTTGCGACATGGTCGTGGTCAACGACTACTGGGTGCTGTCCAAGGTGCGCGGCGAGCGCGCGCAGGTGGTGCTCAACACCTACGAGGCCATGCCCGGCACCTTCACCACCCATCCGGACATGCAGTTCCCCGCGGCCGAGATCATCGCCGGGGTCAAGGTCGCCCTTGGCGGACGCGATCCGCTGCTGCTTGACGCCACCCAGCTGGCCACTGCCTTGCTGGGCGATGCGATCGCGACCAATCTGTTCATGCTTGGCTATGCCTGGCAGCAGGGTCTGGTGCCGATCTCGTTCGACGCGCTGATGCGCGCGATCGAACTCAACGGCGCGGCCATCGAGATGAACAAGACCGCCTTCGCCTGGGGCCGACTGGCCGCCATCGACCTGCCTGCGGTACAGCAGGCGGCCGGCATCGTGCGCAACACCGAGACCCGCGAGGAGCACCTGCCACGCAACCTGCGCGTGCTGCCGCCGGGCGAATGGGAAGGGACCGAATGGGGCGCGACCAGCGCACCACGCAACCCGGACAACGCGCGCAGCGTGCGCGGCCTGCCCGACACCACCGCAGCCACCGTCGACGGCGCGACTGCCTTGCCGGCGGACGACGCGCGCCTGTCGCGCACGCTGGACGAAGCCATCGCCCGACGCAGCGCCTTCCTTGCGCAGTACCAGGACAGCGCCTACGCGAGGCGCTACACCGACTTCGTCGCCCAGGTGCGCGAAGCCGAAAGCGCCCGGGCGCCAGGCGCCACTGCGCTGACCGAGGCGGTGGCGCGCTATCTGTTCAAGCTGATGGCCTACAAGGATGAGTACGAGGTGGCGCGGCTGTACACCAGCGGCGCGTTCAAGCGTCAGCTGGAGCAGCAGTTCGAAGGCGACTACACCCTGCAGTTCCACCTCGCCCCACCGCTGCTGGCCAAGAAGAACGAGAAGGGCGAGCTGACCAAGCGCGCCTACGGCCCGTGGATGCTGCGCGCGTTCGGCTTGCTGGCCAAGCTCAAGGTCCTGCGTGGCGGCACGTTCGACGTGTTCGGCCGTACCGCCGAGCGCCGCATGGAGCGCCAGCTCATCGCCGACTACCGGGCCACGGTCACCGGCCTGCTCGACACCCTCGATGCACAGCGCCTGCCGCTGGCAGTGTGCATCGCCAGCATTCCCGAGCAGATCCGCGGCTACGGCCACGTCAAGGAGCGCCACCTGCGCACGGCCAAGGCGGAGGAAGCCCGGTTGCTGCAACAGTGGCGCGATCCGAAAACCATCCCCATCGTCCAGGCCGCCTGAGCCGAGGCGCAAGCCGCCCATGCCAGGACACGACCTGCCGCTCGAAGCCCCGCGATCGACATGAGCGTCCGCCCGGTCGGTGAGCCAGCGTGCTCGGCAGGAACGTACCGTCGCAGCGATCTCTTCAGGCGTCCTGACGCGGCCCCTCGGGACACGGGAGGGGTCGCGCTCCGCCGTGCTGAGCCTGGCGGCCGATGGACGCGAGCCAGCTCGGGGTCAGTCGGCCCGGGAGCAAGCGGATTGAAGATGACCCCAGCACCCGTTCCAGCACCTGGCTGCGGCTGACGCCCAAGCGCGCGACCCTGACCGCTGCGCAGGCGGCCCACCGCACCGCACGGCAATCCGCCGCAGGCGACATGACGGCTCACTGCCAAGTGCGCTTGGTTGCAACCGCAACAACGGCGCAGTTGCGTGCGCCTGGCCTGTAGCATGACGGCCCTATGAGCAAGCCCCTCAAACCCGCCGACTACCTCAAGAAGATCCTCACCGCGCGCGTCTACGACGTGGCGGTCGAATCGTCCCTCGAGCCCGCCCGCACCCTCAGCCAGCGCCTGCACAACAAGGTGCTGCTCAAGCGCGAGGACCAGCAGGCGGTCTTCAGCTTCAAGCTGCGCGGCGCGTACAACAAGATGGCGCACCTGACCCCCGAGCAGCTCAAGCGCGGGGTGATCTGTGCGTCGGCCGGCAACCACGCCCAGGGCGTGGCGCTGGGCGCGCACCGGCTGGGCACGCGCGCGGTGATCGTGATGCCAGTGACCACCCCGCAACTCAAGATCGATGCGGTCAAGGCGCTGGGGGGCGAGGTGGTGCTGCGCGGGGAGAGCTATTCGGATGCCTACGAGCATGCGGTGACGCTGGAGCGCAAGCAGGGCCTGACCTTCGTGCACCCGTTCGACGACCCGGACGTGATCGCCGGCCAGGGCACCATCGCCATGGAGATCCTGCGCCAGCACCAGGGGCCGCTGGATGCGGTGTTCGTGGCGATCGGCGGCGGCGGGCTGATCTCCGGGGTGGCCAACTACATCAAGGCCGTGCGCCCGGAGATCAAGGTGATCGGCGTCCAGATGGCCGATTCCGATGCGATGGCCCGCTCGGTGGCCGCGCGCAAGCGCGTGGCACTGGACGACGTGGGCCTGTTCGCCGACGGTACCGCGGTGAAGCTGGTGGGCGAGGAAACCTTCCGCATCGCCAAGCACCTGGTGGATGACTTCATCATCGTCGACACCGACGCGGTGTGTGCGGCGATCAAGGATGTCTTCGTCGATACGCGCAGCATCGTCGAGCCCTCCGGGGCGATGGCGGTGGCGGCGATCAAGCAGTACGTGACCACGCACAAGGTCAAGGGCGCGACGTTCGCGGCCATCCTGTGCGGGGCCAACATGAACTTTGATCGGCTGCGCTTCGTGGCCGAACGCGCCGAAGTCGGCGAGGAGCGTGAGGCGCTGTTTGCGGTGACCATCCCCGAGGAGCGTGGTTCGTTCCGCCGCTTCTGCGAACTGGTCGATCACCTGCCCGGCGGCCCGCGCAATGTCACCGAGTTCAACTACCGCATCAGTGATGCGGCCCAGGCGCACGTGTTCGTCGGGCTGACCACGCACGGTAAGGGTGAATCGGAGAAGATCGCCGCCAGCTTCATCCGCCACGGCTTTGCCACGCTGGATCTGACCCATGACGAGTTGGCCAAGGAGCACGTGCGGCATATGGTCGGCGGGCACTCGGCCCTGGCCCAGGACGAGCGCCTGCTGCGCTTCGTCTTTCCCGAACGCCCGGGCGCGCTGCTGAAGTTCCTCAACCTGCTCAAACCAACCTGGAACATCAGCCTGTTCCACTACCGCAACCAGGGCGCGGACTACGGGCGCACCCTGATCGGCCTGCAGGTCCCGGCGAAGGACGATGCCGCGTTCCAGCGCTTCCTCGATGCGCTGGGCTATCCGTACGTGGAAGAGACCAATAACCCGGTCTACCAGCTGTTCCTGCGCAACTGACGCCACTCACTCCGGGAAGCGCGGCCCGCGCCGTAGCCGGATCGGGCCCACGGCGCTATGGATGTCCGCGGGGCGGCCGCGCTGGCAGGCCTGAAGGCGGCCGTCGGCAATCATGAGCGCGGCCACCTCGCGGACCTGCGGCATGAGGGCGCGCCACCCATCTTCATCGCCATCAAGCGCACGCGCCACTTCCGACGGGCACAACGAGGCGTGCGGATCCCGCTGCGCCAGTAACCTCAGGAGCGTGTCGCCGATGGCCTGGGAAGGAACCGCCATCCCTCAGGCGGGTTGCAGCAACCGCAGGCCGAACCAGTCGTGCGCGTCGTTCCAGCCGTGGGTGACCTTCAGTCCGGCCTTGGCTGCCAGCGCGGCGAAGCTGGCATCGGTGTACTTGTGGCTGTATTCGACCTGCATCGGCTCTCCTTCGGCAAAGTCGAATGCCTGGCCGGCCACGTGCACGGTCTGCTGGCGCTGGCTGACCAGGAAGGTTTCGATACGCAGGCGCTCGCGCACATACACGGCCCGGTGCCTGAAAGCGTCCAGGTCGAAGTCGCTGCCGATCTCCCGGTTCAGCCGCGCCAGCAGGTTGAGGGTGAACGCTGCGGTCACGCCGGCGGCATCGTTATAGGCAGCCTCGATCAACGCCGGATCCTTGTCCAGGTCGATGCCGACCAAGGCGCAGCCGCCGGCTCCCATCGTCTGGCGCATGCTCCGCAGCAGCGCCAGCGCGCCGGCGTCGGTGAAATTGCCCAAGGTCGAACCGGGGAAGAACATCACCGTGCGTTGCGCCGGGCGCGTGCTTTCGGGCAGGGATAGCGGTTGGGTGAAGTCGGCGCAGACCGGCAGCATTTCCAGGTCAGGGAACTGCTGGGACAAGCGCGCGGTGGCTTCCAGCACCGCCGTGCGCGAGATCTCCACCGGGGTATAGGCCACCGGAGTGCGCAGGCGCTCGAGCAGCAACTCGGTCTTTCGACCGCTGCCGCTGCCGTATTCCACCACGTGCGCGCCTGGGCCGATGGCCTGGGCGATGGACAGCAACCGCGCTTCCAGCAGCGCCAACTCGGTGCGGGTGAGGTAGTACTCGGGCTCGCGGGTGATCGCCTCGAACAGCCGCGAGCCCTCGGCGTCGTAGAAATACTTGGACGGCAGGGTCTTGGGCGTCTGCGACAGTCCGGCCAACGCATCGGCGGTGATGTCGTCGGGCTGGGGACGCAGGTCGGTCAGCGCATCACGGGCGCGCATCAGGGCACAGGCAGCGGCATTCACGTCAGGTCACGTCCTTGGCAAGGCGCATCCCGGCAAACTGCCAGCGCGCGTCGGAGGGAAAGAAGTTGCGGTACGTCGGGCGAATGTGGGTCCGGGAGGTGGCGCAACTTCCGCCCCGCAGCACCCATTGCGCATTCATGAACTTGCCGTTGTATTCGCCCAGCGTACCGGGCCACGGCACGAAGCCTGGATACGGAAGATAGGCGCTGCCGGTCCACTCCCAGACATCGCCGAACAGCTGCGACATCCCGGCATCCGCCGCCGCCTGCGAGCGCGGATGCAGCAGGCCGTCCTCGACGAAGTTTCCGGACGCTGCCACGCCGCTGGCCGCCAGTTCCCACTCGGCCTCGGTCGGCAGGCGCGCGCCGGCCCAGCGCGCGAACGCATCGGCCTCGAACAAACTCAGCCCGCTGACCGGCGCGGCGGAATCGCGCTCGCGCCAACCACCGAGGGTGAACTCGCGCGCGCCATCCTCATGCCAGTACAACGGCCGCTGCCAGCCACGCGCACGCACCGTGGCCCAGCCATCGCTGAGCCAGTGCGCGGGCTCGCGATAACCGCCACCCTCCACGAAGGCAGCGAACTCGGCATTGCTCACCGGCCGGTTGGCCAGCGCATGAGCGGACACCAAGGTGCGGTGGCGCGGGGATTCATTGTCGTAAGCAAACGCATCGGCCGCCGGCCACGCCGCAGCACCGATTTCGACGACCTGCTCGTCCCGCGCGCACCAGCGCAGGGGCGCGGCGCCAGCGCGCTCGGCGGGCAGGTCCTCGCGATAGGCCGGCTGCAACGGATTGCTCCACAGCGCATGGCGGATGTCGGTGAGCAGCAGTTCCTGGTGCTGCTGCTCGTGCTGGATGCCCAGCTGCACGATATCCAGCGCCTCCTCGTCCAGGGCGCGCTGGCGCAGGCGCTCAGCCATTGCCGCTTCGACCGCCGCGCGGTAGTCCCACACCTGGGCCAGCGATGGCCGCGAGAGCACGCCGCGCCGCGCCCGCGCGTGCATGGGGCCGGCGCTGTTGTAGTAACTGTTGAACAGGTAGTCCCAGGCCGGGTCGAAGGCCTGGTACCGCGGATCGCGCGCCATCACGAAGCGCTCGAAGAACCAGGTCGTATGCGCCAGGTGCCACTTGGCCGGACTGGCGTCGTCCATGCTCTGCACCATGGCGTCCTCGGCGCTGAGCGGCGCGGCCAGCGTGCGCGTGAGCGCGCGCATGTCGAGGAATTGCTGCAACAGCAGGGCCGAACGCGCGTCGCGTTGCGGGGAAGCGTCCACGGGGGCGATGGCATGCATGGCGATATGCTAGGCGGAGGCGGTGAACGCCTCGTTACGTCACCGTTTTCACGCCTCGCTAAGCTGCATCGATGCCCGACCCATTTCCATCGCCGCCGCCGTTGCAGTGGGCGCAGCGCAGCGCCGCCTTCGCCCTCCCGCCCGGCGTCATGTACCTGGACGGCGCAGCAAAAAGCCCACGCCTGCGACACACCTTGGATGCCGCGCACACCTTGCTGGAGGCCGAGGTCGATCCGCGATGGCTGCCTTATGCGTCCTTCCTGCGCCATCTGGAGGCCACCCGGACGCTGGCGGCGAACCTGCTGTTCGAGGCCGATGTCGACGGGTTGGCCATGGTGCCCTCGGCGGCCCATGGCGTGGCCACCGCCGCGCGCAACCTGCCGCTGCAACGTGGCGAGCACGTGCTGGTCCTGGACGGTCAGTTCCCCTCCAACCTGCTCGCCTGGCAGCAGCGATGCAGCGAGGTCGGCGCACAACTCGCGGTCGTAAAGCCACGCGAAGGCGAATCGATCACCGTCGCGGTGCTGCGGACGCTGGCCGACACGCCGCGCGTGACCATCGCCGCGCTGCCGCATTGCCACTGGCACGACGGGCAGCTGCTCGATCTGGATGCCATCGCCGCTGCCGTCCACGACCGCCATGCGGCCCTGGTGCTGGATCTGAGCCAGAGTCTGGGCGTGCTGCCCGTGCAGCTGACCCATTGGCAGCCGGATTTCATCGTCTCGGTCGGCTACAAGTGGCTGCTGGGGATCAGCGGCCTGGCGTGGCTATGGGCGTCGCCACGCTGGCGATGCGAAGGCGTGCCGCTGGAACAGCACTGGGGCGCGCGGGATCCGGGGCCGGACTGGGTCTATCCGATGGACGCTGCGCCGCCTTATCTGCCCGGCGCACGTCGCTTCGACGCGGGCGGCGTGGCCGATCCACTGCGCCTGGCGATGACCTGCGGCGGACTGGCGCAGCTTGAGGCCTGGGGATTGGAGCGCGTCGCCGCCGCGCTGGGTGAGGTGACCAACGCGCTGGATGCAGCGCTCGAGGCACGGGGCCTGTCTGCGTGGAAGACCGCGGGGCATGCGCCGCATCTCACGGGATTGCGGGTGCCGGCGGATCGGTTGGATGCGGTCGCTGCGGCGTTTGCGGAGCGCGGGATCATGTGTTCGCGCAAGCCGGCGTGTTTGCGCTTGGCGCCGTGTTTGGCGGTGGAGGCGGGGCAGATGGAAGAGGTGGTTGAGGTCGCGGTCAAGGCTCGCCTCTAGCGCATCACGCTCGCTGTTCCTGGCGCTGTTGCTGTTGCTGTTGCTGTTGCCGTTGCGGTTGCTGGTGCTGGTGCTTCACCTGACCGAGCCGTAAAGCGCGCCGAGCACCGCAGCGAAGCAGGGCCGAAGAGGCGCCCTGTCTGAGCGCAGCGAGTTTGGGCGCCGTGCCCTGCTTTGCGAGGAGCGCAGGGAACCGATGCGTAGCATCGGCGCGTATCCGGCGAGAAGCGGTTTTGCCTTCTTTTGCCGCGACAAAAGAAGGTCGCGCCCGAAAGGGCGTGAAAGCTTTTGATCTAGCGCAACTTTGGATTTCGCAGAGCATCGCGCCTGCGGCGCGACAAGTGCAAGGCTTTCGCGCTTGCAGCGCGAGTGACTTTTGTCGCGGCAAAAGTCACCAAAACCGCTACTCGCCGGACACTCGCCGCCGCTGCGCGGCGGTCCCCTGCGCTTCTCGGAACACGCGGCACGTCGCCCGAACTCGCTACGCTCAAACAGGGCGACTCTTCGGCCGCGCGTTCCTGCGATGCTCGGCTCGCTTTACGGCTCAGACAATGGAAGCGAGCGGCAAATGCAACAGCCGGAACAACTGCAAACAGCAACGGCAACGGCAACGGCAACGCAAAAGAGCTAAGCCCGTGCGGCGAGCCGCAGGCCGCGCGGGGTCATCATCCGCTCGAACACCTCGAATCCCCCCTGCACCACCAAGGCCAGCACCGCCGCCGGCACCGCGCCCTCCAGGATCATCCCGAGGTTGTCCAGGCGGATCCCGGTCAGGATCGGCTGCCCGTAACCGCCGGCGCCAATCAATGCGCCAAGGGTGGCGGTGCCGACGTTGATCACCGCGGCGGTCTTTACCCCGGCCAGGAGGGTGCGCAGCGCCAGCGGCAGTTCGACCCGCCACAGGCGCGTGCGCGGCGGCAGGCCCAGCGCGGCGGCAGTCTCGCGCAGGTCGCGCGGGATGCCGGTCAGGCCGGCATGGGTGTTGCGCACGATCGGCAGCAGCGAATACAGGAACAGCGCGGCGATCGCCGGCCTGGCGCCGATGCCGAACAGCGGAATCATGAAGACGAACACGGCCAGCGAGGGCAAGGTCTGCAACACGCCCGTCAGCGACAGCACGATCTGGCCCAGGCGTGGGCGACGCGCAGCAAAGACCCCCAGCGGCAGGGCCACCAGCAGGGCACACCCCAGCGAGATGCCGACCAGGGCCAGATGCTCGCCGGTACGCCGGACGATGCGCGCGGCCCGGCCGCTGCCCTGCGGCGCGTCGACACCGACGAACTGCGCAGCCACCTGCGCCTCGCCACGGTGCTCCAGCTTCACCTGCGCGTTGAGGTGACGCATGGTGTCCGCGTCGATGCGGCCCTGCAGGGTCTTCAGCACCCGCAGGAACTCCGGCGCGCGCTGGGCCAGGTCCAGCCGATACAGGAACACCGCCTGGTAGTCGGGGAAGAAGTGCCGATCGTCGTCGAGTACCACCAGGTGGTAATACGGAATCTCCGCATCGGTGCTGTACAGGTCGGTCACATCGATCGCCCCGCTCTGCAGGGCCCGATAGGCCAGATCGTGGTCCAGCCCGTTGGCCTGCTGCGGCAGGCCATAGGCCTTGCGCACGCCCGGCCAGCCGTCCGCGCGCTGCAGGAACTCATTGCTCAGCCCCAACTTGAGGGATGGGTGCGCGGTCAGGTCGCTCAGGGTGCGGATGCCCAGCGCCTGTGCGCGCGTCTGGCGCATGCCGAAGGCGTAGGTGTTCTGGAAGCCCAGTGAGCGGGTGATGCCTAGTCCTCGCCGGGCCAGCGCCGCGGCGACCTGCGCATTGCTGGCGTCGGGCTGCTGCAGCAGTTCCTGCTTGAGCGTGCCGGTGTATTCGGCATAGGCATCGATGTCGCCTTCCTCCAACGCGCGCCACAGGATCCGCGTGCCGCCCAGCTGGCGCTTGTGGGTCACCTCCACGCCGGCCTTGCGCCCCTGGGCCACGGCGATTTCGCCCAGGATCACCGCCTCGGTAAAGTTCTTCGAGCCCACGGTCGCCCGCTCGGCCGCGCGGGCCGGGCCGACCAGCGCCGTCAGCAAGAGCGCCCAGCCCCACAGCACACACCTCATGCCGCGTCCTCCAGGGTGCGCTGGGCGGTCATGAAGGCGGTGACGAAGTCATCCACCGGCGTATCCACCAAGTCGCGCGCCGTGCCCTGCTGGAGCACACGCCCATCGCGCATCAACACCAGCGTGTCGGCCAGGTAGGCGGCTTCGGCCACGTCATGGGTGACCAGCACGACGGTCTTGCCCAGTTGTGCGAACAGCGTGCGCATCTGGGTCTGGAGCTCGTGGCGCACGATGGGGTCCAGCGCCCCGAGCGGCTCGTCCAGCAGCAGGACCGGCGGGTCCAGCATCAGCGCGCGCACCAGGCCGACACGCTGGCGCTGCCCCCCGGACAGTTCGGCCGGGAACCGCGCCAGCAAGTCGGGTGGCAACTGGCACAGCGCGGCCAGCTCCTCGAGCCGCTGCGCGATACGGTCCTTCGACCAGCCCAGCGTGCGCGCCAGCAGCGCGGCGTTGTCGCGCACGCTCAGGTGCGGGAAGAGCCCGCCTTCCTGGATGACATAGCCGATGCGCCGGCGCTGTGCCAGCAAGGTGTCGCGCCGCAGCGGCTGGCCATCGAAGCGCACCTCGCCCGCGTCCGGCCACTCCAGCCCGATCAGCATGCGCAGCACGCTGGACTTGCCGGCGCCACTGGGACCAATCAGCGCGGTGGTGCGGCCTTGGTCGATCTCGAGATCGACGGCGTCCAGCGCCACGGCGCTACCGTAGCGGCGCGTGACACGCTGCAGGGAAAAGATCGACATGGGCGTGATGCTGGCACACCCCACGGCCGTGTGCTGCGAAGGGCGACGATCAATGCGTGGGGACGGCGGTGCTACCACTGGACGGTGCGTGCAGCCAGCGCCGCTTGAGCCAGCGCTCGGCCGGTTCGGTCCATGCGCGCGCGAACGTCCACGCCAGCAGCCAGCACAATGGCAGCAGGGCCAGATACCACCACGCACCCAGGCGCACGTCGCTGCCGAGCGCCCGATACAGCCCCACCAGCGCGAACACCACGAACATGTGCGTCAGGTACAGCTCGTAACTGAGCCGGCCCCAGGCACGCAAGCCGGCCAGCGCGCGCAGCGGAGCGTGCCCTGGCATGGCATGCAGGCCGAGCACCAGGGCGCCGGCGCCGCCGACCAGGACCAGCATGTTGGCGTTGCCGACCGCGCGCCATAGCTCGCCACCGCACAACAGCACGGCCATCAGGGCGACGCTTCCCAGCACGCGCAACCAGCGCGCGGTCGACGGGGGGAGCTGCCAGCGCGTCGCCGCCAGTGCGGCGAGCACGCCCACGGCGATGGCGGAGAATCCTGGCAGATACGCCTTCTCCTGCCAGATCTCGTTACCGTCCAGCGCGGCGCGGGTGAATGGCAGCGACAGCACCAGCAACAGCAGCGTCGGCACCAGCAACGCTTCGCGGCGCAGCCCCAGGCAGGCCAGGGGAAAGCCGAGGTAAAAGGCCTCCTCGATGGACAGCGACCACAACACGTCCCAGCCGCCGGGCAACCAGCCGGTGCGGCCTTCGTACCAGTTCAGCTGCAGGGTCAGCGCCGACCACAGCGCACCGCCCAGGGACTGGCCAGGCTTGTCGATCACATAGTTTGGGACCTTCAGCACGTGCATCAGCGACAGCACCGCCAGCAACAGCAGCAGCGCCGGGCCGATGCGCGCGAGGCGACGTGCATAGAACGCGCGCAGCTCGATCCGCGCCAGCGACGGCCAGCGCTGCTGCGCATGCACGGTGATCAGGAAGCCGGTGATCACGAAGAACACGAACACCGCCTCGTAACCGTTGTAGCTGAGCGCGCGCAGCACGCGCTGCGGCAACACGTCGGACAGCGCGGTCTGACGCAGCGGGATGCGCAACGCCAGGTGGTGCAACACCACCAGCAGGATCGACACCCCGCGCAGGGCGTCGATGCCCGGGTTGCGTCGCGCCGTGGGCGTCACGGGGTGGCGGACGAACCGGGCGCGTCGGCCTGCAGCGCCTGCAGGATCTTCTGCCCGGCGCGGCCATCGACCGGCTGCAGGCCGCGCTGGCGCTGTTCGTCGGCGATCGCCTGGCGGGTCAGCGTGCCGATCATGCCGTCGGCCTCGCCGATGGCGTGGCCGTGCGCCAGCAGCAGGGTCTGCAGTTGCCGGCGCTGGGCGCGATCCAGCGGCGGATCGTCGGTGGGCCAGCGCGCGACCAGCGCCCCGCCGCCGCGCAAGCGATCGGAGAGCAACGCGATGGCCAGCGCATAGCTCTCGGCCGCGTTGTAGCTGTAGATCGCATCGAAGTTGCCGAACACCAGGAACGCAGGGCCCGCGGTGCCGGCAGGCAGCAACACCGCCGCGCGCGCATCGCTGGGCGCGATCGGCGCGCCATCAACGCGGGTGATGCCATCGGTGACCCACGCGCGCAGCGGGCGCCGTGCCTTGCGGCCGGCACGATCGGGGTCGAAGCCGGGCGGCAGCTTCACTTCGTAACCCCAGGGCTGGCCGCTCTGCCAGCCCGCCCGCTTGAGATAGTTCGCCGTGGAGGCCAGGGCATCGGGCACGCTGTGCACCAGGTCGCGGCGCCCGTCGCCGTCACCATCCACGGCGATGCGCTGGTAGGTGCTGGGCATGAACTGGGTCTGCCCGAACGCGCCGGCCCACGAGCCGGTCAGGCCATCGGTGTCCAGGTCGCCTGCCTGCAGCAGCTGCAGCGTGGCCAGCAATTCACCTCGGAAGAAATCCTGGCGCCGCCCGAAGCACGACAGGGTGGACAGCGAGACCAGCAGCGGGCGCTTGCCCTGTACCCGGCCGTAGTCGCTTTCCACACCCCATACCGCCGCCACGGTGGCGGCATCCACGCCGCTGCGCGCGGCGACCTGGGCGAAGGTCTCGGCGTGCTCGGCCAGCATCGCCTTGCCGTCGGCGATGCGCTGATCATCGACCAGTGGCGCCAGGTAGTCCCAGATCGGGGTAGAGAACTCGGGCTGCGCGTCCAGCAGCGACAGCACGCTCATGTCCGGCGAGATGCCGGTCATGAAGCGATCGAACGACGCGGGTTGAATCCCGGTGGCGCCGTCGCGCACGCGCGCCATGCAGCTGGCGTACGCCGCCCGCTCGGCAGCGCTGGGCGCGCCGACCTCCGCCGTCTGCTGCTGCGCCTGCGCGCCCCATGCGATCACTCCCGCCAACACGCCCACTACGCCGCGATACATGCGCCCACTCCCTCGTCTTCGCTGCCAGCGTCCGATTGTAAGCAGGCATAAGATCCGCAGGCCAAAAGCGCCTTGGTTTTGGCCTTGGCTTTGCTCTCAATCCTCCGTGAAGCGCGGCGTAGCGCTGAGGAAAAGACCCGAAGGGCGCCACACAGGGATGTGGGGCGTTTTTGGAAGGAGCAAGGATGTCCCTTCCAAAAATCCCTCAGCGCGGAGCGAATCTGCGCGCAGCGCAGGCGCTCCGCCCGGAGGCGTGTGACCAGACATGCGTCTGTTGAGGAGCACTTCTTTGCCTACCTTTCTTGCACGAGCAAGAAAGTAGGTCGGGCCGCGACGCGGCACGAAAGCCTTTGCTTCAAGAACTAAAACCTAATCGCGCCGCCACACCAGCAGTCGATTATTCGCCGGCATCGCATGGTCATGCTCCAGCCGCAGCCCGATCCCGTGCGCCAACGCGTCCACGGCTTCGACATCACGGATGCCACTCACCGGATCGCGTGCTTTCAGCCATTGATCGAACTGTGCATTGCTGTCGCTGGTGTAAGTCCCGCCATCGTTGAATGGCCCATACACCGCCAAGGTTCCATCAGCGGCCAGCACCGCGTCGAGTCCTGCAAAGAACGCCTGCACCTGCGGCCAGCCCATGATGTGCAGCGTGTTGGCGCTGAACACCGCATCGAAGCGCGTCGCCGGCCATGGCCCCTGGGCCACGTCCAGCTCCAAGGGAGCCGGCGTGTTGGGAAGATCCGCCTCGTCCAGCCAGGCACGCAGGCCGGGCAGGTGCTCGGCGCGCTCGCTGGTTTGCCAGCGCAGCTGCGGCAGGGCGCCAGCAAAATACACGGCGTGCTGGCCGGTGCCACTGCCGATCTCCAGCACGCTGCGCGCCTGCGCGAAAGCTTCGCGCAAGACTGTCAGGATGGGGTCGCGATTGCGTTCGCAGGCCGGGGCGAAGGGCTTGTCGATCACGGGATCACGGCGACCCGGCGGACAGCGCCTGGGCCACCGCGTGGAACACCGGGCCCATTTCCAGCGGCTTGTCCAGGAGGTAGGCCTTGACCCCGCCGGGCAGCGCGTCGCGATCGAACGGCTTGGCCGGATCCTGCAGCAGGATCACCGGACCGCGGTAACCACGCTGGGCCAGCGCCTTGACCAGCGCCACCGCCGGCAGCAGCACGAAATCGCTGTCGATGATGAACAGGTCCGGCATGCCGTCGACCACCGCCGCCCGCAGTGCGTAGGCGCCATCGGGCGCATTGCTGGGCGCATAGCCTTGGCTCTGCAGGGCGTTGCACAGCAGTGACTGGCGGGTGCTGTCGCCATCGACCAACAGGATGCGTTGGCCCTGCCCTGGCGCGGCCTCGGCCGGCGATGGTGCAGGACTTGCGGCCATCGGCAGGGTGATGGAGAAGGTGGTGCCCTGTCCCGGCGCACTGTCCACCTCGATACGCCCCTGGTACTGCTCAACGATGCGCAGGCAGGACATCAGCCCCAGGCCGGTGCCGTCAGGTTTAGTGGTGAAGAAGGGCGTGAACAGCTGCTTGCGGGTCTTCTCGTCCATGCCGGTGCCCTGGTCGCGCACACAGAGGCAGGCCATGCCTTGCGTGTCGCTCGGGGACACGCAGGCAGACAGTGTGAGGACGCCCCCTTCGGGCATGGCCTGGATGCCGTTGAGACACAGGTTGATGAGCACCTGCTGCAGCTCGACGTAATTGGCGTCGATCACCATGGCCTGTGCTGGGGGCTGCAGGTCCAGGGTGACCTTGTCCGGCAGACTACCCTGCAACAGCACCTGCACGGCCTGGAACAGGTCGCTCACCGACACCGGCTCGCGCGCCTTGCGCGCGCCGCGCACGAAGGACAACATCGATTCGGCCATCTCGTGCCCGCGTCGGCCGGACTCGGCGATCACCTCGCCGAGCTTGCGGATCTTGGGGTTGTCGCTGTGGATGGCCAGCAGGTCCGGCACGATCAGCAGCGGCTGCAGGATGTTGCGCAGGTCATGGCTGAGGCCCGCGGCCAGCATCGCCATCGAATCCAGGCGCTGGGAGCGCAGCAGTTCCTTTTCCACCCGCTCGCGCTCGCGTTCGCTGCGCGACTCGCGGATCGCGCGCGCGGCCGCTGCGGGCAGCCGTGCGGTCTTGTCCTTGAGGATGTAATCGGACGCGCCGTCGCGCAGGGCCTGGACGGCGGTGTCCTCACCCATCGTGCCGGACACGAAGATGAAGGGCACCGGCGGTTTCTGCGAGCGCACCAGCTTGAGCGCGTCGTAGCCGGAAAACCCCGGCATGCTCAGGTCCGACAGCACCAGGTCCGGCTTGAAATCCACCAGCGCCTTGGCCAGCTCCTGCCCGGAATCCACGCGCTCGAACCGTGCCTCCAGCCCGGCATCCAGCAGCTGCATCGAGGTCAGCTCTGCATCTTCCGGCGAATCCTCCACCAGCAGGATGCGGACCGGACCGATGGGATCGGCGCTGTGCGGCATCGGGCTCAATCCAGACCCGGTGCTTCGTTCAAGACGGCCCAGAAGGTCCCCAGGGTCTTGACCGCGGTGAAGAACTGGTCGATGTCCACCGGCTTGACCACATAGGCATTGGCGCCCAGGTCCCAGCTACGCACCAGGTCGCTCTCCTCCCGCGAGGAGGACAGGATGACCACCGGCATGGTCTTGAGTTTGTTGTCGGCGCGGATGCTGCGCAGCACCTCCATGCCATCCATGCGCGGCATCTTGATGTCCAGCAGTAGCACCGCGGGCAGACCCTCGGGACGGTCGGCGTAGGCACCCCGGCTCAGCAGGTAGTCCATGGCCTCCACCCCGTCTTCCACGTGCACGATGGGATTGGCCAGGTTGGCCTCACGCAGGGCATCGATGGCCATTTCGGCATCTGCGCTGCTGTCTTCGGCCAGGAGGATGGTGCGGATGGCAGGGATCATGCGTTGAGCTCTGAGGATGAAGGTGCCGCCGGCAGGCTTGCGGTGTCCTGGCCGGTGGGGATGATGAAATGGAAGGTGGCGCCCTTGTCGGGCTCCGCCTCGGCCCAGACTCGGCCGCCGTGGCGGGCCACCACCCGACGTACGCTGGCCAGCCCGATGCCGGTGCCGGCGTATTCGCTGGATTTGTGCAGGCGCTGGAACACGCCGAACAGCTTGCCGGCATAGGCCATGTCGAAGCCCGCGCCGTGGTCCTTGACCCAGAAGTGATGGTTGCCTTCGCCTTCCAGCGCGTAACCGACCTGGATCTGGGCGACTTCGTGCTTGCCGCTGTACTTGACCGCGTTGCCGAGCAGATTCTGCCAGACCTGGCGCAGCATGTTCTCGTCGCCGACCAGGATCGGCAGGGGCTGGATGTCCCAGTCCACACGCAACGGCAAGGCGTGCTTGTCGGCGCTGACATTGGCATCGAGCATCGCCCGGGTCTCGGCCACCAGCGACTGCATGTCCACCGCCTGCAGACGCAGCGCGCTGCGACCCAGGCGCGAGTACACCAGCAGGTCGTCGATCAGTGAGGACATGCGCCGGGCCGAATCGCCGATCACCTGCAGGTAATGGCGGCTGCGCTCGTCGGCCGATTCTCCCAGATGGCGTTGCAGCTTGTCGGAGAAGCCGGACACGTGGCGCAGCGGTGCGCGCAGGTCATGGGAGACCGAATAGCTGAACGCCTCTAACTCGCGATTGACGTCCGACACCTGCTCGATCTTGCCTTCCAGCTGTCGGTTGAGGTCGATGATGCGCTGCTGGCTGACCTTCTGGGTAGTGACGTCGCTGACCGTCATCAGCACCGCCTCGTCCTCCAGGTCGGGCAGCACCATGCGCCGGGCGTTGAGCAGCAGGATGCGCGCCACGCCGCCCGCGGTCTCCTGCTGGACCTCGTAGTCCCACAGTTCTCGCCCGCGGGCCAGCACATCGATCAGACGCTGGCGCACGACCTCGTCTTCCCACGCCTCGCTGACCTCGACGAGCCGCGGATGGTGGTTCAGATCGCCCTCCACTTCATAGAGTTCGGCGAAGGCGGCGTTATGCATCAATACCCGCAGCTCGCCGTCCAGCAGCACGATCGGCTCGCGCACGGTCTGCAGCACCGCCGAGGCGCGTGCGTCGGCGCGTGAACTGGCCTGCTCGGCGCTCAACCGCTGTCCGATCTGGCGTCCAAGCAGCATGGTGATCACCGCCAGCAGCAGCAGCTGGACCGCCAATCCGCCCCAGCCAACCCAGTTACCCAGCCGCCGCGAGCGCTCGGCCTGGGCGATACGCCCCTGCGCCAGCCCCTGTTCGGATTGATAGATGTCCATCATGAGCGGGCGAACGGGATAGTCGTTGGCAAGCGCCTGCACGACCTCCGCGCGACGCGCGGGCGGAGCGTCGAGCAACTCGTTGGCCAGCATGACGCGCCGTTGCAGCACCTCCTTGAGCTGGCCAAGACGGACCTGCTGGGGTGCGTTGTCACGGGTCAACTGGGTGATCTGATCGAGCTGGCGCTGGATTTCGTTGGGGCCGTCCTGCACGCGCTCGCGCAACCGTGGCAGCGTGGCGCCCAGATTGACCAGCAGCGCGGACTGCTCGATCTCGCGGATCTCCACATTCAGCCTGGAAATGTCTGCCTGGACCTCGCGGGTATGCGTGACCAGGTCGACCGCGTCCAGCGTGTCGTCCTGCAGCTGCTGGCGCAGCAAGGTCGGTGCCACCACGATCAGCAGCACGATCAGCACGAGTAACGGCAGGCGCCAGCTCACCCACTGTTCTCTGGAAGTTTGCGACAGCATCAGGCTCCCAGGCGGCAGGGCGCGGCGTCAGCCCGCCGCGCGCGTAGCGGGCGGCATGCGAAACGTCCAAAGATTGAGGCACATCGTACCGGGTTCACGTCATTCATGTTGCGGGTCGGGACCAGGGATGCGGCTCGCGCGGACCGCTGAGCAAAAGGATCCACAAGCAGAACCTGAACAGGTGAAACGCACCGTGAAGACGGCCCTCACCACGTCACCCCTGACGGCCGATAGCATGTTGGCAGCCCCGCCACTGTCTCTCTTCCATGATCCGACGCCAGTTCCTGACCCGCGCCGCCGGCACCTTGGCCGCCCTTGGCCTGCCTCCCGCCTTGTTGCTGTCTCCGTCGGCCTTGGCCGCCACGGGCAAGCGGAACCTGGTGTTCGGCCCTGCCCAGCCCTTCGACTACGCCAGCCTCAAGGGCCAGGCGCGTGCTCTGGCGTCCAAGCCCTATCACGTGCATGGCGGTCCGCTGCCTCCGGCGCTGGAAGGGCTGACCTGGGACCAGTACCAAGCGATCCGTTACCGCAAGGACCATGCGCTGTGGGCCGGCCAGGACGACGCGTTCCTGGCCCAGTTCTTCCACATGGGCCTGTACTTCAAGAAGCCGGTGACCATGCATGAGGTCGCCGATGGTCAGGCCCGGGAGATCAAGTACAACCCCGGCATGTTCGACTACGGCAACAGCGGCCTGGCCAAGGCCAAGCTGCCCGACTCGCTCGGATTCGCCGGCTTCCGTCTGAACACCAAGGCCGACCCGGACCGCGACTTCGCCGCCTTCCTGGGCGCGAGCTACTTCCGCGCGGTCGGCAAGGAGGGCCAGTATGGCCAGTCCGCACGCGGCCTGGCGATCGACACAGGCATGGGCAAGCCGGAGGAATTCCCGGACTTCGTGGCCTATTACCTGGAGCGCCCCGATCCGGGCCAGGACACACTGGTGATCTACGGCCTGCTGGATTCGCCCAGCGTCGCCGGCGCCTATCGCTTCGCGCTGACCCCCGGTGAGCCGCTGCTGATGGACATCGACTGCGCCTTGTACCCGCGCACGACCATCGAGCGCATGGGCCTGGGCCCGTGCACCAGCATGTACCAGGCCGGCGAGAACGACCGCCGCATGGCCTGGGACTGGCGCCCGGAGATCCACGACACCGATGGCCTGGCCCTGCATACCGGCAGCGGCGAATGGATCTGGCGTCCGCTGACCAATCCGCCACAGCTGCGCTTCAACGCCTTTGCCGACAACAACCCCAAGGGCTTCGGCCTGCTCCAGCGCGATCGCGACTTCGACCATTACCAGGACGATGGGGTGTTCTACGAGAAGCGCCCCTGCCTGTGGGTGGAACCCAAGGCCGGCTGGGGGGAGGGCTCGGTCCAGCTGATCGAGATCCCCACGGTGGACGAGACCTTCGACAACATCGTGGCGTTCTGGAACCCCAAGGACAAACCGCAGGCCGGCCAGGAACTGCTGTACGGCTACAAGCTCTACTGGGGCTCGGCCGCTCCCTCGGTGCCCGGCGACGCGATTTGCGTGGCCAGCCGGACCGGTCTGGGCGGCGTGGTCGGGCAGAAGCGCAAGACCTGGTCGCAGCGCTTCGCGGTGGATTTCAAGGGCGGCAAGCTGGCGGCACTGGAGGCGGCCAACGCCGAGGTCACCCCCGAGCTGCAGATCAGCGGCGGCCGCCTGGAGACCGTCTCCTGCCGTCCGCTGCACGAAATCCACGGCTACCGGGTGATGTTCGACGTGGTGCCTGACAAAACGGACAGCAGCCAGATCGACCTGCGCCTGTACCTGAAGAACGACCAAGGTGCCCTGAGCGAAACCTGGCTGTACCAGTTCAGTCCGCCGCCGGAAGCCGAGCGCAAGCTCTACTGAGGACGCCCCCGGGACGGCGTGTCTACGCCGCGATATCGACCAATGCACGGCCTGCGTCCTGTCCGGGCCGGTTGTTGCGTTGTAACGCGGTGTAGCCGGACAGGGGATTGCTCCTGGTCATCGAGGCGTTCGACTTCCGCGTGAGCGTTGCGTTTGCGGGGAGGACATCGACGACCGGTAACATCGGCTACATCGCGCGCCGTTCGCAGGGGTATCGCGGCGGTGACCCACAACAAGGGACGACGTCGATCGCGCCTTGGCGCGGGCACGTACTCCCGTGGTGCGGAAGCGTGTTCCGTCAAACATCCCCAGCCCGGCAAGGAACTTGGATATGGCCGACCGGTCTGTCTTGCTGTCTTCCAACTACAACGCGTGGCCCGAGCCCTTCAACGGGCAGGCATTCGCATTTCTCAACGTCATCGCCCAGGTGGAGGATGCGGACATCCTCGTGCCCGAGCCTTCGGCACATGCCGCCGGGCGCGGGGTCAACCCGAGCATGGGCTACCTGTGGAACGAGTTGCGCCACCGGGTGGTGTCACAGTCGTGGCGGCGACTGGGGCAACCCGGGTTCTCCAACGCGCAGGCCGTCTCGGTCCAGCGCGACTACGATGTCTTCCTCTACGCGTGCCAGTTCCCCAATGAGCTGACCGCGTTGCGCAAGCTGCGCGGCTGGCGCCAGCGCTGCGACAAGGCCTATGCCTATCTGCTGGAAGGCTGGCCCGAGCGCTTCCCCCACCAGGCCGCCGAACTGCGCATGCTGGATCAGTTCGACCACGTGTTCGTGCTCAATGCCGAAAGCATCCCGGCACTGCAGCGCTACACCTCCACGCCGATCTCGTTCCTGCCCAGCGCGTGCGACACGCTGCTGGCCTGCCCCTATCCGGAAGCTCCGCCGCGCAGCATCGATGTATTGAGCATTGGCCGACGCATGCCCGAGCTGCACACCAAGCTCAGCGCGCTGGCCGCCCAGGACGGCAACTTCTTCTACGTCCACGACACCCTGCGTGCGGCGTCGGTCGCCGACTGGGCCGAGCATCGCAGCCAGACCGCGGCGATGATCAAGCGCGCCAAATACTTCATCGCCTACGACTTCACGGTGGACACCTTTGGCGTGTTCAAGGGCGTGCGCAAGAACGCGCTGGCCACGCGGTATTTCGAAGGCACCGCCGGCGGGGCCATCGTCCTGGGTTCGGCCCAGCACTGCCTGGAGTTCGCCCATCACTTCGACTGGCCCGACGCGGTCATCGAGCTGCCACCAGAGACGGCCGACATCGGCGCATTCCTCAACGACCTGGGCGGGCAGACCGCGCGCCTTGAGCGTGCCCGCGCCATGAACGTCAGCCAGAACCTGCGTCGGCACGACTGGGCCCATCGCTGGGGGCAACTGCTCGACACCGCCGGTCTGGCGCGCGGCCCGCGCCTGCAGCAACGCATTGATCGCCTGGCCCACATGGCCGGGATGGTGGACCTCGCCCACGGGGCACCGCTGGTGCGGAGGCACGACGTCACCGCCTGACTGATCGGCAGGACCCAACCCCATCCGGCGGCGGGAGGGCCGCCATCACCCCTTGCGCGCATCGTTTCCGGTGCGCGCAGGAAGCATGCAGCCGGCCCTCCGGCGAAGGACGAAGCGCGCGATGCGAAAGGCATATCCATGAAGGCCGTCATCCTGGCCGGCGGCCTGGGCACCCGGATCTCCGAGGAAACCTCGGTCAGACCCAAGCCGATGGTGGAGATCGGCGGCATGCCGGTCCTCTGGCACATCATGAAGATCTACAGCCATCACGGCATCAACGACTTCGTCGTGTGCCTGGGCTACCGGGGCGAGGTCATCAAGGACTTCTTCATCAATTACCACCTGATGCATTCGGACATCACCTGCGACCTGTCCACCAACACCACCACCCTGCACAACTCGCGCGCAGAACCCTGGCGGGTGACGCTGGTAGATACCGGTCCGGCCACCATGACCGGCGGTCGTCTCAAGCGTGTCATGCCTTACCTGCAGGATGAGGAGGCGTTCTGCCTGACCTATGGCGATGGCGTGTCGGACGTGGACATCGGCGCGGGCATCGCGCTGCACCGGCGTGAAGGACGCCTGGCGACGGTGACCGCGGTGCAGCCGCCGGGCCGCTTCGGCGCCCTGCACGTGGAAGGCGATGCGGTCACCGGCTTTCGCGAGAAACCCGCCGACGGCGATGGCCTGATCAACGGTGGTTTCTTCGTCCTCTCCCCCAAGGTGGCCGATTTCATCGACGGCGACGACTCGGTCTGGGAAAACGCACCGCTGGAGAATCTGGTCGCCCAGCGCCAGCTCAGCGTCTACCGGCACACCGGCTTCTGGCAGCCGATGGACACCTTGCGCGACAAGAACTACCTCAACGACCTGTGGACCACCAACAAGGCGCCCTGGCGCGTCTGGGAATGAAGACGATGCGTATCCTGATCACCGGCAACATGGGCTATATCGGCCCGGTCCTGGCCCGCCACCTGCGCCAGCGTTTCCCCGAGGCTTACCTGGTCGGCGTGGACCGCGGCTGGTTCGCGCACTGCCTGTCGGACAAGCGCGGCCTGCCCGAGGTCGTCCTGGACGAACAGTGGTTCCGCGATGTGCGCGACCTGACCGCGAAGGATCTGACCGGTTTCGACGCGGTCGTGCATCTGGCCGCGGTGTCCAACGACGCGATGGGCAAGCGGTTCGAGATCGTCACCGACCAGATCAACTGCAAGGCCAGCCTGTCGGTAGCCCAGGCCGCTGCCGAGGCGGGGGTGAAGCACTTCGTGTTCGCCTCCAGCTGCAGCGTCTACGGCGCCGCCGCCGACGGCACGCCGCGCTCGGAAACCAGCGGCATCGCCCCGCTGACCGCCTACGCGCACTCCAAGATCGATACCGAGACCGGCCTGGCGGCGATGGACACCGACATGGTGATCACCGCGCTGCGCTTTGCCACCGCCTGCGGCGCCTCGCCGCGCCTGCGCCTGGACCTGGTGCTCAACGACTTCGTCGCCGGCGCGGTGGCCAGCGGCAAGGTCGAGGTGCTCTCCGATGGCACGCCGTGGCGCCCGCTGATCCACGTGCGCGACATGTCGCGCGCCATCGAGTGGGCGATCCAGCGCCCGGCCGACAATGGCGGCCGCTACCTGTTCGTCAACGCCGGCTCGGACCGCTGGAACGTGCAGATCCGCGACCTGGCCCAGGCCGTGGGCGCGGCGATCCCGACCGCAGAGGTGTCCATCTCCACCAACGCACCAGCCGATAACCGCTCCTACCGCGTGGACTTCACCCTGTTCGAGCAGCTGGCGCCCGAGCACCAGCCGATCGAAACGCTGGAAGGCACCATCGCCGAGCTGCGCGACGAGCTGCAGCGCACCGCCTTTTCCGACCGCAACTTCCGCCAGAGCGGCTTCATCCGCCTGCGCATCCTGGAAGGGCTGGTCGACAGCGGGGTGCTGGCCCCCGACCTGCGGGCCGCCGCATGAAGTTCCACGAAACCCCGCTCAAGGGCGCCTATGTCATCGAGCCGGAAAAGCGCGGCGACGACCGCGGCTGGTTCGCCCGCGTGTTCTGCGAAAAGGAAATGGCCGCGGCCGGCCTGGTCGATCGCTTTGTCCAGGTCAACAACTCCTACAACGCCGAGGCCGGCACGCTGCGCGGCATGCATTACCAGTTGCCACCGGCACCGGAGGTCAAGATCGTGCGCTGCGTGCGCGGCGCGCTGTGGGATTGCATCGTCGACCTGCGACCGGACTCGCCCACCTACCGCAAGTGGCACGGCGTGGAACTGACCGCGGAGAACCGCCTGGCCTATTACGTGCCACGCGGCTTCGCCCATGGTTTCGTGACCCTTGAGCCGGACACCGAGGCGTTCTACCTGGCCAGCGCGTTCTACGAGCCGAGCGCCGAGCGTGGCCTGCGCTGGAACGATCCGACCTTCGGCATTCAGTGGCCGGCCGAAGGAAAGATCATTTCCGACAAGGACGCCACGTGGCCGGACTTCGATCCGGACTTCCACGGCGTCGAGCAGCTGCGCGGCCTGTGAACCCCCATATCCCAGCATTGAGGACAACCCCATGGTGATCGACCGCCTGCTCCGCGAGCGCCAGGCCGCCGGCATGCCCATCCGCGTCGGGCTGTATGGCGCGGGCTTCATGGCCAAGGGCATCGTCAACCAGATCGTGCACTCGGTGCCCGGCATGGTCCTGTCGGTGATCTGCAACCGCAACGTGGACAAGGCCATGGCGGCCTATGCCCTGGCCGGCGTCCAGGCCCAGGTGGTCGACACCGGCCGCGCCCTGTCCCAGGCCATCGCCAGCGGCACCGCCGCGGTCACCGACGACCCGGCGCTGCTCTACGAATGCGACGACCTGGACTGCCTGATCGACGCCACCGGCGCGGTCGAGTATGGCGCCCACATCTCGCTGGCGGCCATCGCCCACGGCCGCGACATGGTCACGATGAACGCCGAGCTGGATGGCACCGTCGGCCCGCTGCTGAAGAAGAAGGCCGATGCGGCCGGGGTGATCTTCACCGCCTGCGACGGCGACCAGCCCGGCGTACAGATGAACCTGTTCCGCTTCGTCAAATCCATCGGGCTCACGCCACTGATGTGCGGCAACATCAAGGGCTTGCAGGACCCGTATCGCACGCCGACCACGCAGGCCGGCTTTGCCGCCAAGTGGGGCCAGGACCCGTACATGGTCACCAGCTTCGCCGACGGCACCAAGATCAGCTTCGAGCAGGCCATCGTTGCCAACGGCACTGGCATGTCCATCCTCAAGCGCGGCATGACCGGCTACGACCACCGCGAGCACGTGGACACGCTGACCAAGGTCTATGACGTGGACGCGCTCAAGGCCGTCGGCGGCGCGGTGGATTACGTGGTCGGCGCCCAGCCCGGGCCGGGCGTGTACGTGCTGGCCACGCACGACGACCCCAAGCAGCAGCACTACCTCAACCTGTACAAGCTGGGCGAAGGTCCGCTGTACAGCTTCTACACGCCCTACCACCTGTGCCACTTCGAAGTGCCGCTGTCGGTGGCGCGCGTGGTATTGCTGCGCGACGCGGTGCTGCAGCCGCTCGACGGCCCGCTGGTGGAAGTGGTGGCCACCGCCAAGCGCGACCTGGCCGCCGGCGAGACCATCGATGCACTGGGCGGCTACCTGACCTACGGCCAGTGCGAGCGCGCCGATGTCACCGCCGCCGAGCAGCTGCTGCCGATGGGCGTGGCCGAGGGCTGCGTGCTCAAGCACGAAGTGGCCAAGGACCAGGTGCTCACCTACGCCGATGTCGAGCTGCCGCACGGACGCCTGATCGACCGGCTGCGGACCGAGCAGGCCAACGCCTTTTCCGCCACAGCGGTGGGCGCGACTGCCTGAACTGCCATCGAGGTGCCGGGTCGCACCAGGGTCCGCGCACTTCCCCGTGTGGATGCCGCAAGGCGCGGCCCGCGTCGCTCAGGTGGGCGGTGCGGGGCGACGAAGGATCGCTCGTAATGGCGAAGGCAATGGCAACCCGCCTGCTTGACCCTGTCCAACAGCAGGCCTCCATGCTGGGCCAACGACGATCACGAGATCGTCGGCGAGCGGAACACACGCGCCGGAGTTGATCGGACGCGCTGGATCCATGGGGGGGGGCAGCGCAAAATCGAGGTGACAAGGCCCCGCGTGTGCCTGCCCGCGTCTTCTCTTGCAAGGCAGGGCGGGAGCGCGTGGCGCGCGAGGAACGCGTCAGCGCACCACCAGCACCGGGATCTTGCTGCGGGTCAGGACCTCGGCGCTCTGGCTGCCCAGCAGCACCCGGGTCAGGCCGCGGCGGCCGTGCGAGGTCATGACGATCAACTCGGCCTGGCGTTCGTCGGCGGTCTCCAGGATGCCGTCGGCGGCGAAGCGGTCCAGGACGTGGACCGGCTCGGCTTCGACCTCCAGTGCAGCGGCGCGGTCCAGGCACGGCTGGAGGATCGCGTTGGCGGCCTGCTCGCGCTCTGCACGGTACTCCGGGCCCGATTCATAGCCCACCGCCCAGCCCTGGATATCGGCCATGCCGCTGGCCCACGGCTCGGAGACGGTGAGGAGGTCGACCTTGGACCCGAGCTGGGCGGCCAGCATCAGGCCCTGCTCCAGCCCCCCAAGGGACAGTTCCGAGCCATCGATGGCAATCAGGATGCGTGCGTACATGGTGTGCTCCCAGGGCGTTGAGGCCACCATTGGACGCCTGCGGACCTGCACATACCTTGATCCTGATCAAACCCGCTGCCGTCCCGTGGGAGCCGCCATGGCGGCGATGGCGCTTTACCGATGAAGCCCTTCGCCGCCTTGGCGGCTCCCACAACCGCCTTGCCAAAGCCGCTGGCGGTCGGGCTTATCGCGGGGTGAGGTTGGCGTAGGCCAGCACCAGCCACTTGGCGCCCTCGTCGAACTGCACCTGCACCCGCGCGTGGGCGCCGGCGCCCTCGTAATCGACGACCACGCCCAGGCCGAACTTGGGATGGGACACATTGGCGCCGAGCTTCATGGCCGGCGTTTCGATCGGCGCATGACCCACGCCGCCACGCGCCGCGCCCAGTGAGGCCGGGCGCGAGACCTGCACCTTGGGCCGCACTTCGTTGAGCAGCTCGCGCGGGATCTCGCGCAGGAATCGCGAAGGCACGTTGTAGTTGTCCATGCCGTGGATGCGGCGCGACTCGGCATAGGCCAGCACCAGCTTCTGGCGCGCACGGGTGATGCCCACATAGGCCAGGCGGCGCTCTTCCTCCAGCTTGCCCGGCTCCTCGACCGAGCGCGCACTCGGGAACAAGCCGTCCTCCAGCCCCACCAGGAACACCAGCGGGAACTCCAGGCCCTTGGCAGAATGCAGCGTCATCAGCTGCACGCCGTCCTCGCCGGCCTGGGCCTGGCCTTCGCCGGCCTCCAGCGCGGCGTAGGACAGGAAGGCGACCAGCTCGTTCATGCTCTCGGCCGCATCGGGCGTGTCGTCCAGTTCCAGCGGATTGACCTCGGCCCGGGCGAAGCGCGAGGCCACCGAGACCAGTTCATCCAGGTTCTCGGTGCGCGAATCCGAATCCAGGCCGCCCTTGCTTTCCTTGGCCCAGTGCTCGCGCAGCGCCGAGCGCGCCAGCACATGGTCGATCTTCTCCTTCAGGTCCAGCTCCGCCGTTTCGGCATTGAGCTGGTCGATGAGCTCGACGAACGCCGCCAGCGCATTGCGCGCGCGCCCGGCCAGGGTGCCGCCCTGCGCGCATTGGCGCGCGGCGTCCCACAGCGACAGCGCCGCGCCGCGCGCGCAGCGGCGGACCTCGTCCAGGGTGCGCTCGCCGATGCCGCGTGGCGGGGTGTTGACCGCGCGCTCGAAGGCCGCATCGTCGGCGCGATTGGACACCAGGCGCAGGTAGGCCAGCGCGTCCTTGATTTCCGCGCGTTCGAAGAAGCGCATGCCGCCATACACGCGGTACGGCACCTGCTCGGCCAGCAGCGACTCTTCCAATGCGCGCGACTGCGCGTTGCTGCGGTAGAGCACCGCAACCTCGCCGTAGCTGCCGCCCTCGCGCACCCACTGGCGTGCGCGTTCGACCACGTAACGCGCCTCGTCGACCTCGTTGTAGGCCGCATAGACATCGATCGGATCGCCCTGGCCGGCGTCGGTCCACAGCTCCTTGCCGATGCGGTCGGGGTTGTGCGCGATCACCGCGTTGGCCGCACCCAGGATGTTGGCGGTGGAGCGGTAGTTCTGCTCCAGGCGGATGGTCTGCGCGCCGGGGAAATCCTTGAGGAAGCGCTGCACGTTCTCGACCTTCGCGCCGCGCCAGCCGTAGATGGCCTGGTCGTCGTCGCCGACCACGAACACATGCCCGGTGTCGCCGGCCAGCAGGCGGATGAAGCCGTACTGGATGGCGTTGGTGTCCTGGAATTCGTCCACCAGCAGCTCGCCGAAACGATGCCGGTAGTGGGCCAGCAGCGCCGGGGTGTCGCGCAGCAGCTCGTGCGCGCGCAGCAGCAGCTCGGCGAAATCGACCAGCCCGGCGCGGTCGCAGCGGGCCTGGTATTCGGTATAGGCCGCGACCATGGCGCTCAGCCATTCGTCGCGCCCCTCTGGCTGGATGTGCTCGGGACGGCGGCCCTCGTCCTTTTGCTGGTTGATCCACCAGGCGATCTGGCGCGGCGGATATTTGCCATCGTCCAGCTCCAGCGCCTGGGCCACGCGCTTGACCAGGCGCTGCTGGTCGTCCGAGTCCAGCACCTGGAAGCCCTCGGGCAGGCGCGCCTCGTTGAAGTGCAGGCGCAGCAGGCGATGGGCCAGGCCGTGGAAGGTGCCGATCCACATGCCGCGCCCGCCATTGCGCAGCTGCGCATCGGTGCGCTGGCGCATTTCGGCCGCGGCCTTGTTGGTGAAGGTCACCGCCAGGATGCCGTGGGTGGGCACCCCGTGGACCTCGTTGAGCCAGGCGATGCGGTGGGTGAGCACCCGCGTCTTGCCCGAGCCGGCGCCGGCCAGCACCAGGTAATGCCCGGAAGGGGCGGAAACGGCCTCGCGCTGGGCCGGGTTCAGATCGTCGAGCAGGTGGGAGACATCCATTGCCGACCCATTCTACCGGGCCTGTCCAGCCCGGCCGTCCTGGCGGGGCGCCGACCGGCTAGGGCCGGACCGGTGGGGCCGCCGGACAGTAGCGCCGCAGGTAGTCCATGTGCGCCGGCAGCCTCGCGGTCACCTCATCGACATGGCGCTGGATCGCGCCCAGAAAGTGCCCCAGTTCCACATCGCCCATCAGGTCCGGCGCCGGGTGACGCTGGCGCGGCACGATGCCCTGTCCAAGCATCACCTGGATCCACGAGTTCTCCGCGAACAGCTCGCCTGGGACGTGGAAGACCGTCCCGGTCTCGCGAAACAGGTCGACGCGATGCTGCAGCGTGCCGGGCAAGGGCATGTTGGCCACATAGTCCCAGTACGGCGTGTCGCGACGCTCGGTGGCGTGGTAGTGGAGCACGACGAAATCCCGCACATGGGTCAGCTCGCTGTCGAGCTGGGCGTTGTATTCGTCGATGGCGACCTGGCGGATCACCTGCGGGAAGGAGCGCAGCAGGTTGACGATGCCGCGCTGGATCAGATGGATCGTGGTCGATTCCAGGGGTTCGATGAAACTGCCGGACAGCCCGATGGCCACGCAGTTCTTCTCCCAGCAGCGCAGCCGCCGCCCGGGGCGGAAGCGCACCGGGAAGGGCTCCTTGATCACCTCGCCCTCGACACTGGCCAGGAACTCGGCCTTGGCCTGTTCATCGTCCATGTGCGCGCTGGAATACACGATGCCGTTGCCGACCCGGTGCTGCAGCGGGATGCGCCATTGCCAGCCGACCTTGCCGGCGATGGCCCGCGTATAAGGCACCGCGTCGCGCACGGCCGTGGTCTGCATCGCGATGGCACGATCGTTGAGCAGCCAGTGCGACCAATCCTCGAAGCCCACCCCCAGGGTCTGCCCGATCAACAGCGCGCGGAAGCCGGTGCAATCGATGAACAGATCGCCTTCGATCACCTCGCCGCGCTCCAGGCGCAGCGCGGTGATGAAGCCGCTGTCCGGGTCGGTCAGCACTTCGGTGATCCTGCCTTCGACCCGACGGCCGCCGTGGGCCTGACTGAACGCCCGCAGGAAACGCGCGTAAAGCCCGGCATCCAGGTGGTAGGCATAGTTCAGCGGCTGCCCGTTCACGTGTGCGAAGCGGTCGGCCAGCGCGGCCTTCAGCTCGATACAGTAATCCTCGTAGGGACCGGCCAGCCCCCGCTCGCGCCCCTTGAGCCAGAAGTGCTGGAAACCGGCGCTCCAGTGATCCTTGCCGGTGGAGCCGAAGGAATGGATGTAGCGGTCCTGCCCGGTCTTCCAGCCCTCGAAGGAGATGCCCAGCTTGATGGTGCCCTGGGCGGCGGCCATGAACTGGCGTTCATCGATATCGAGCAGTCGATGGAAGGTGGCCAGCGAGGGAATCGTCGCCTCGCCCACGCCGACCGTCCCGATCTCCTCGGATTCGACCAGGGTCACCTGCACATGCTTGCCGAGAATGCGCGAGATCGCCGCGGCGGCCATCCATCCGGCGGTGCCGCCCCCGGCAATGACCACGCGCCTGATCGGCTGGTCCATCGATGTCTCGGTCATGCGGAAAGGGTCTCCCGGCCCTAGCGGTTGAGTCGCTGCAGCAGGCGTGCGCGCAGTTCGCGGGCACGCGCCTCGTCCATCGGCGCCAGTGCGCCGCGGGCGCCCTCGGCGATGTGGGCCACGGTCTGCGCATCGGCATCGAACACGTAGTGCCGGAACACCTCGCGCCAGTGCTCGCGCTCGTGCGCCGGCAGGTCGCGGATGCTCAGCAGGGCCAGCATCAGCGCGTTCATCGGCGAATCCATGTACGCCGGCGTGCGTCGCCACCAGTAGTTGACCAGGACGTTGAACGGCTCCAGGCCTTCCATGTGGTGCCACCACAGCGAGGGGATCAGCACTGCATCGCCCGGCTCCAGCACCGCCACCTGGGCATGGCGCGCGGCTTCGGCAAAACGCGGATGAGCCTGCAGGTCGGGTTGGGCGAAGTCGACCAGGCTGACCGCCTGGCCTGCCGGCGTGCGATCCAGCGGACCGATATACAGATTGGCCAACTGCTCGGGCGGGAACAGCGTCACCCTGCGCCGCCCGGCCACGACGCAGGCGATGTTGTCCGGCACGTCCTGGTGGGCGGCGATGCGGGTGCGGTTGCCGATCCAGATGCTGGCCAGCGGGGTATTGGGCCCCAGGTCCAGGTCGTTCTCGGCACGGAAGCCCGGCAACCAGGTGTCGATGGTGGTCGAACCCACGTAGATCGCCGGCGGGGCGGCCTCGTCCAGGTAACGCAGCAGCGTGTCGAGCACCACCGGGAGCGGCACCCGCTCGGACCGGAAATTAAAGCCCTGCTGGCCCTCGGCATAGAAGAACCGCCCCTGCGATTCAGGCGCGGCGACCGTGGCCACCACCGGTTCGGCGCGGGCGAAGCGGCGCAGGTAGTCCACCGCCTCCCGCGCCGAGGCCGCGCCGGCACGGGCCATCGGCCAGTCGGCGACCAGCCCGCGCAGCACCACCGGCTGGGTGGACGCCAGCAGCGTCGCGTCCAGGGCGTCCGGGCGCAGGCCACGGCGCTCGGCGATGGTTTCAGCGTGCTCCAGCATGCGCCTGCTCGAGGCGGCCGATCAGGTCGCGAAAATGGGACAGCGAGGCAATCGCCATATAGATCGGCTCCAGGGCGCCGACCTGGGCCAGCGCCTGCAGGGCCTCGGACGGCAGCGCGCGCAGGCGTTCCTCTGCGATGGTGTAGCAGCCGGTCAGCTGCACGTGCGCGCCGCCGGTCAAGCGCACATCGAGGGTGAAAGGCTCCAGCAGTTCGTGCTGCAACAGCAGGGCGATGAAGCCCTCGGTGGTGCCCATCCCTTCGTGCAGGGCCCGCAGCAACGAGGCCATGCGCTCGAGCAGTGCGGTGTAACCGCCATGTTCGAGGAACAACGCCTCGCCCGAGGGCACCACCCGCGGATGATCCAGGTCGACGTGCAGCATCGGCTCACCGCTGGCGTCCTGGCCGATCAGGAACGGCTGGCGTTCGATGGCCATCGGCAGGTAGTGCGCATCCCAGCCGTCCTCGCGCAGGAACAGGTTCTGCCCCGGCTCCAGCCCCAGCAGCGCCAGCGGCAGGAAGCGCCCCTGCGGGTCCTTCTTGAAGACGATCGGGTAGTAGGCCTGCAGCGCGCGGAACTCCCCGGGGAAGGTGAGCGCCGACATGACCTCGTCCCCCCAGCCGGGCCCACGCGCGGTGGACACGCGCAGGTCGCGATGGTCGAGGTTGTTGAGCAGCACAGGTTGCGACATCGGCATTCTCGAATCTAAAGACGGGGCAGGCCATGGGCCTTGATGTGTTCGACCAGCGCGCGGTGCGCCGGCAGCGCGGGCAGCATGCGCCTGGACAGTGCGGCGACCTCCTCGAACCGCGCCTGGGCCTGCGCGGGGTCCTCGGTCCGGCGCGCCGGGCGCGGCTGCGGCCGCACGCCCATCCCGTACAGGATGTACTGCCAACTGGCCGAGGGAAAGATCTCCTCGCTGCGCGGGAAATCCGCACGCGATGGCGGCTGGTGACGCCACAACTGCAATCGCTCGCGCAGCGCCTGCGGCACGCTGTGCTGCGCCCGATGCGCCTGCCAGTACGGGGTGTCGCGGCGACTGAGCAGGTAGTGCAGCTTGAGAAATTCGACCACCCGCTGCCAGCGCTCGGCAAAGGTGTGATTGAAGCGCGCCGCCAGCAGATCCATGTCGGCACGGTCGGTCGGCATCTCCTCGGCCAGGCGCGCGGCCGCCAGTTCGACCAGGACCAGGGCCGAGGCCTCCAGTGGCTCGACGAAGCCCGCAGCCAGGCCGATGGCCACGCAGTTGCGATGCCACGGCGTGCGCCGATAGCCGGGTTGCAGGTCGATGCGCCGCGCTGCCGGCAGCTGGTGCGCCGGCGCTCCCCCGCTGGCGGCGATGTAGGCGTGCAGCTCGGCCTCGGCCTGATCATCGGAGATGAACGCACTGGCATAGACATGGCCCACGCCACGTCGCGCCGACAGGCCGATATCCCAGATCCAGCCGGCGGACTGCGCGGTGGCACGCGTCTGGCACGCGATGGGGGTGTCGGCGGCCGCATACGGGACCTGCAGCGCCAGCGCACGATCATTGAAGAGCACCTCGTCCACCGGCGTGGTCGGAACGCCGTAATGCGCACCGATCAACAGCGCGCGCATCCCGGTACAGTCGACGAACAGGTCTCCGCCGATGGCGGGTTGATCGCGCACGCGCAGCGCCGCGATGTCGCCGTTGTCGTGCGTCTCGATGCCCTCCATGTGCCCCACCACGTGGCGCACCCCCAGCCGATCGATGCAGTGCGCCCGCAGGAAGCCGCCAAGCGCAGTGGCATCCAGGTGATAGGCATAGTTGGCAACCGCCGCGTACTCGGGCGTGGCGAACTGCTTGGGCCCCCGCCCGGCGTCGCACAGATGCGGCTGCACGCTGGCCAGGTGCGCGAACGAAGCCTCGTCCCCACGCGCGGCCCACGTTGCGCCCAGCTGGACCTCCCCAAAGCCTTGCGGCAGGGAGAAGGGATGGCTGTAGCGATCCTGCGGCCGTCCATCGACCCAACCGATGAACTGCGACCCCTGCTTGAAGGTGGCATCGCAGGTGCGCACGAACTCGGCCTCGCCCACGCCGATGCGGCGCAGGGTGTCACGCATCGTCGGCCAGGTCCCCTCGCCCACGCCGATGGCCGGCACGTCGGGCGACTCGACGACGGTCACCCGCAGGGTGGGACCATTGCGGTCGCGATGCTCGGCGGCGATCACACCCGCGGTCAGCCAGCCGGCGGACCCGCCGCCGACGATCACCACCTCACGCACTGTTTCACCCGCCACACCGACTCCCGATCCACGTGTTGCCCCAAACGAGAAGGCCGCTGATCGCCAGCGGCCTCCCCATGCTGCGCCACCGAGGCGACGCAGCCCATCCCACCTTTGGATCAGAACTTGTAGCGCACGCCGAACATGTAGCGCGGGCCGTACTGCTCCAGCGAATACAGCTGCTTGCTGTTGCGGCCGTGCACGCGGTAGTCCTGGTCGGTGAGGTTGATGCCTTCCAGCGACAGCGACAGGTGGTCGTTGACCTGGTAGCTGACGTTCATGTCCAGCTGACCATAGGGTTCGACGTACAGCGGGTTGTTGCCCTTGCCGTCGCCCAGCCCGCTGAGGAACTCGTCACGCCAGTTGTACGCGGCGCGCACCTGCCACTGACCCTTGTCGTAGAAGGCCACGAAATTGGCCGTATCGCTCAGACCGGTCAGCGCAAACTGGGTGCCGATCACGCCGTTGTCGTACGTCAACCCCGAATCGACCTTGGTGTAGTTGGCCGCCAGACCGAAGCCGGTCTCGCCGAACACGTGCTGGACACTAAGCTCCCAACCGTCCAGCTTGTCCGAGCGGTTGTTGACCGGCTTGGACAGGTTGAAATCCAGCACCGGATCGCCCGGCTGGCCGACGATGCTGCCGGCAGCCGCGTCCACGCCAGGATCGCCGTCGTGGTTGGCGAAGATGTAGTCGCGAATGCAGGGACGGTCGGTCTCGGCGCAGCCCGCAGCCACAGCCTCGTTCCAGTAGGCGCCACCGGCCGGGGTGTACAGATCGGGGATCGGCGTCTCGCGCTGGGTCTGGCGCGCGATGAAGTTGTCGATCTTCTTGTAGAAGTAGCCCACCGACACGTAGCTGCCTTCGTCGTAGTACCACTCCCAGGACACGTCCAGGTTCTTGGACACCAGCGGCTTGAGTGCCGGGTTGCCCGAGCCACCGCTGCCGCCGTCGTAACGGGCCGGGCTGCCCAGGCTCTGGGCGGCATTGAGGTCGCCCCAGTTCGGCCGACCGATGGTCTTGCCGGCACTGAAACGCAGCTTCATGTCGTCGGTCAGGTCCAGCGCCAGATCCAGGCTGGGCAGCCAGTAGCTGTAGTCGCCCTTGAGCGTGTAGAACTCGTTGCCTTGATAGATCAGGTTGAACTCGTTGGCACCGGCCCAGTTGACCGCCACCGGCGCCGGCTGCAACGCCGATGCGGTGACCTTGGTCTCCTCGTAGCGCATGCCGACATTCACGCTCAGCGGCAGGCCGACATCGAAGGTATTGCTCCACTCGACATAGGCGCTATGCGACTTCTCGCTCACGCGGCTGTCGCCGACCGTCCGGCTGGCCGAGCTGCCCGGCACCGCGGCGCCGGTGTAATCGGTGGACGCCAGGTAGTCCTCGGGCACGCCAAGGCCGGCGTTGGTCCGGGCGTTGGCCGCCGCCTCGCGCATGGCTTCGAAATCGAACAGGAAGAACGCGTCGGTGAAGTTGGGGCTGTTGGCGCCGCTGTAGTCGAAGTAATCGCCCATGTGGGCCAACGGGAACAGGGCATCGTCATAGGCACCCGGACCAGCGGGCACGTTGCCGCCCCAAGTATCCAGCTGCACGTTGGTGAAGGCCGAGCGGTTCTTGTAGTCGGTGCTGCCCACGCCGAAATTCAGCGTGGAGTAGTTCTCGAAATCGAACTTACCGGAAATCTGGCCCTGCTTGATGGTGGCCTTCTGGTAGTCGTTACGGAACACCGAGCCGGTGGCCTGCATCATCGCCGGGTCGATGGCCGTCATGCCGGCCGGAAGATCCACGGTGAGGATCGGGAAGTCGCCGCTCATGTCAAAGCCCGCGCCCTGGCGGAAGAAGCCTGCGGTGGACATGGTGTTGCTGGAGCCGTATGGGCTGTCCGGGCGCGACTCGGCGCTGGAGTCGTGGTAGTCGAAGTTCAGGCTGAAGGCATCGTTGACCTGCCAGTCAACGTTGAAGCCCAGCGACTTGTTCTCGTGCACCACGGCGGTCTTGGAGGCGCCCATGGCCAGGTCCGAGCACCCCGGATCGGTCTCACCGCCCGGATAGGTCCGCGGTGTGCAGCCGTAGGTCTCGTGGTAGGACAGCGGCGAGGAGCCAGAACCGTCGGTCCATGCGCTTTGGTCGGGGGTGAAGTTGAACCACACCGACATGTCGTTGCGCATCGACTGGATCTTGTTTTCCGAGTACGTGTAGTCGAGCGTGGCGGTCAGGTTGTCGGTGGGCGCGAACTGGAAGGTCAGCTGCCCATTGGTGCGTTGACGATGCACGGCGTTGACCGAATATCCCAGGCTCTGCGGCATGGAATACACGTCATTGGGGCCGGGCCGGTTGGTGACATTGGGCGATGCGGCCAGCGCGGCGTTGGGACCGCCCACGCCATCGGCCTGCGGCGTATCGATATACGCCTGCCAGCCGTTGCCCGAGGCCACCTCGGCGCGCGCCGAGCCGGACTCGCGCTCCTGACGGCTCAGGCTCAGCGAGACGCCGAAGCGATCATCGGCCCAGGTGTTGCTGAAGATGCCGGAAATTTCCGGCGTCACGCTCTGGCCCTTGTACTTACCGGGCAGGTCGTTGTCGGAGGTATCGATCACGCCCTTGGCGCCGGCACTGGCGTGGAAGCCCGGGTTGTCCATCGGGCGGGCGGTCTTGATGTTGATGGTCGCGCCGATGCCGCCGACCGGCGTGCTGGCGCGGCTGGTCTTGTAGACCTCCACCGCCGACACCGACTCGGAGGCCAGGTCGGAGAACTCGAACGCACGGCCGCCGGTGGCGGTCGGCATCTGGCGGCCGTTGAGCAGCACCAGGTTGAAATCCGGGCCGACGCCGCGCACGGTGACCTTGGAGCCCTCGCCGTTGCTGCGGTCGATGGACACACCGGAGATGCGCTGCAGCGACTCGGCCAGGTTGGTGTCGGGGAACTTGCCGATGTCCTCGGCGACGATGCCGTCGACCACGCCCAGCGAATCACGCTTGAGGTTGGCCGAGGACATCATGCTGCCGCGGATACCGACGACCTGCACGGTGTCCAGCTGGGTCGGATCGGTATTGGCGTTGGCGCTGGCATTGCCGGGTGCAGCCTGATCGGCGGCGCTGATCGGCGTGTTGGTCGTATCGGCGGTCTGCGCGGCGGCCGGCGCGGACAGCGCGACCAGCAGGGCAGAGACGAGCAGCCGCTTGCGCGGCACAGGAGTGTTTCGATTCATCGAGCTAGCCCTCCCCAGGGAAATTTTCGAACTGGTGTGGTCGTTCTTATGGCCCGGTGCACAAGCGCCTCAGCCTTAAGCGGGCGCAGTTATTGCAGAGCATGACAGCGTTGTCACACCGCACTGCAACAAGGACAAATGTGCGGCGGGCCGCACATTTTGTTCATCTTGTGTCGGGGCGATTGCGCCAAAGCCCGCCACCATGCGGGTTGGCGCATGCGCACGTGGTAGGCGGTCTACGTGAGAAACCGGTTACATAAACGCAAAAAATTCGTGAGATTTTCCTTGCCCTCGCGTCCCTGGAGCCACGGCTGCACGCAATCTGCGCACACCTCTTCGTATGCTGGCGGGCAATCGCGCACGCGGCCTGCCCTGGCCCGGCGTGCCCTTCCCGCAGACCGGAGCACGTATGTTCGACCTTTACTACTGGCCGACCCCCAATGGCCACAAGATCACCCTGTTCCTGGAAGAAGCCGGGCTGGACTACACGATCAAGCCGGTGGACATCGGCAAGGGGGACCAGTTCACCGCCGACTACCTGGCCATTTCGCCCAACAACAAGATGCCGGCCCTGGTCGACCATGCGCCGGCCGATGGCGGGGCGCCGCAGACGGTGTTCGAGTCCGGTGCGATCCTGCTGTACCTGGCCGAGAAGACCGGGCATTTCCTGCCGACCGAGCCGCGTGCGCGCGTCGAGGCGCTGGAATGGCTGTTCTGGCAGGTCGCCGGGCTGGGCCCGATGCTCGGCCAGAACCACCACTTCAACCAGTACGCACCGGAGAAGATCCCCTACGCGCAGGACCGCTATACCAACGAGACCCGGCGCCTGTACGGGGTGCTGGACAAGCGCCTGGACGGGCGTGACTTCATCGCCGGTGGGGCGTACTCGATCGCCGACATGGCCGCCTATCCGTGGATCGTCCCGCACGCCAAGCAGAAAATGGACCTGGCCGATTTCCCGAATGTGCAGCGCTGGTTCGATGCGATCACCGCGCGCCCGGCCACGGCCAAGGCCTACGCGTTGGGGCCGCAGGTCAATCCTGACCTGGGCCAGCCGCTGACCGAAGAACAGCGCCGCCATATGTTCGGCCAGCCGGCCAGGTAGATCCACGCCCCGGCACGGGGCAGCAGTGGGCGCCGCCTCGGCGGCGATGCGGGTCCGCTCGGAAAGCCGTGCTCGCCGCCATGGCGGCTCCCATGCGTGATCGCCGATGATGGGCGTTCCCCCCGGGCCCTCGCGTTGTCCATGACCCACGCCGATCCGACGCCATCCCCGCTGACGCTGGAAGCCATCACCGGCCCGGCACCGCTCAGTGGGCCCGCACTGCTCAAGCCGGCGGTTTCACCCGACGGTACGCGGGTCACCTACCTGCGCGGCAAGCAGGCCGATCGCTATCGCCTGGATCTTTGGGAATGCGATGTAGTTAGCGGCACGCACCGCCTGCTGGTTGATGCCGACGTGCTGCTGCCGGGCCAGGAAGTGCTCAGCGCCGAGGAACAGGCCCGCCGCGAACGCCAGCGCATCGCCGCCTATCGCGGCATCGTCGATTACCAGTTCTCCCCGGATGGGCGCCGCCTGCTGTTCCCGCTCGGCGGCGAGCTCTACCTCTACGACCTGGAAACACCGGCCGGGTTGGCCGTGCGCCGGCTCACCCACGGCGAGGGCTTCGCCACCGATGCCAAGGTGTCGCCCGGTGGTGGTTTCGTTAGCTTTGTGCGGGCCCGCGATCTGTGGGTGGTGGACCTGGCCGATGGGAGCCAGCACCGCCTGACCTGGGACGGCAGCGAGGTGATCGGCAACGGCGTGGCCGAGTTCGTCGCCGACGAGGAGATGGCACGCCACACCGGCTATTGGTGGGCGCCGGACGACAGCACCATCGCCTTCGCTCGGATCGACGAGTCCGCGGTGCCGGTCAAGCAGCGCACCGAGATCCACGCCGACCGCACCGAGGTGGTCGCCCAGCGCTATCCGGCCGCCGGCGAGCCCAACGTAGCGGTCACGCTGGGCGTGATCGCACCGCGCGCCAGCGCGCAGCCGCAGTGGATCGACCTGGGCCCGGACCCGGATATCTACCTGGCCCGGGTGGCATGGCGCGACCCGCGGCGACTCACCTTCCAGCGCCAGGCGCGCGACCAGCGCACGCTGGAGCTGATCGAGCACACCCTGCCCACCGGGGCTCAGCGCGTGCTGCTGACCGAGACCTCGCCGACCTGGGTGCCGCTGCACGACGACCTGCGCTTCCTGCAGGACGGGCGCCTGGTGTGGTCGTCCGAGCGCAGCGGCTTCGCCCATCTGCATCTGGTGAGCGAAGATGGACAACAGCTCACCGCGCTGACCGAAGGCGCCTGGCCGGTGGATGCCCTGCTCGCGCTCGACGAAGCGGCGGGCCTGGCCTATTTCCGCGCTGGCCTGCACGCCGGCCAGCCCGATCCCACCCAGGCGCAGCTATTTGCCGTGTCGCTGCATGGGGGTGCGCCGGTGCAGCTGTCGCAGGCGCCGGGCATGCACGAGGCCAGCTTTGCCGCCAACGCGCAGGTCTACGTAGACAGCTGGTCCAGTCCCACCGTACCGCCGCAGCTGGCCCTGCATCGCGCCGATGGCCAGCGGCTGGCACGCCTGTTGGACAACGACCTGGACGACCCGACCCATCCCTTCGCCCCGTATCGCGCGGCCCAGCGGCCGGTGCACTTCGGCACGCTGACCGCGGGCGATGGTCATACCCCGCTGCACTACAGCCTGATCACCCCGCCGGACTTCGACCAAGCATGCCGCTATCCGGTGGTGGTCTACGTCTACGGCGGGCCGGCGACCCAGACCGTCACCCAGACCTGGCCCACACGCGGAGATGCGCTGTTCAACCAGTACCTGGCCCAGCGCGGCTATGTGGTCTTCAGCCTGGACAACCGCGGCACGCCGCGCCGTGGTCGCGCCTTCGGCGGCGCCATCCATCGCTGCCAGGGCACGGTGGAGGTGGATGACCAGCGCGCGGGCGTGGCCTGGCTGCAGGCGCAGCCGTGGGTGGACCCAGCGCGCATCGCCGTGCATGGCTGGTCCAACGGCGGCTACCTGACGTTGATGCTGCTGGCCCGCGCGCCCGAGCTGTATGCCGCTGGCATCGCCGGGGCGCCGGTGACCGACTGGGCGCTGTATGACACCCATTACACCGAGCGCTACATGGATCATCCGCAATCCAACGCGGCAGGCTACGCACAGGCCAGTGTGTTCACCCACCTCGATGCGCTGCGCGACGATGCCCTGCTCCTGCTGCACGGCATGGCCGACGACAACGTGCTGTTTTCCAACGCCACGCGCCTGATGGGCGCGCTGCAGGCGCGCGGGACAGCCTTCGAACTGATGACCTTCCCCGGTGCGCGACACGGGCTGCAGGGCACCGACGCGCTGTTCCGCTACCGGATGATGGACGCCTTCTTCGCCAGGAAACTTGCGCCATGAATGCACCGCCTGCCTTGGATGTCCGCATGCCCAATTGGTGGCAACGCAATTGGAAATGGTGCGTGCCAGTGCTGGCGGCAACGGCGCTGGCGCTGTTCGTCGCATTCGCGCTGGGAATCTTCTTCATGGTCAGCGGCATCCTCAAGCGCACCACGCCGTATACCGATGCGGTGCAGGCCGCGCGACGCAGTCCGGAGGTCGCCCAGCTGTTGGGCACGCCGCTGCACGAAGGGCTGATGCCCTCCGGCCAGATCAACACCACCAACGACACCGGTGAAGCGCACCTGCGCATCTCGCTCAGCGGCCCGCGCGGCGAGGGGACCGTGCAGGTCGACGCCAGGCGCCAGGCCGGCGTCTGGCATTACCAGACGCTGGAACTGCAGGCGCCGGGCCACGCATCGATCCCGCTGGAAGCACCCTGACGCTTACTTCAAGGCGACACCGCCAGGCCCAAGCTCGGTCGCACCGCTTCGTGGAGGGCGACCTTAGATCCCCACCGCTCGCCCAAGCGGCTCGACCTCGCGCGGGATGGGCGGCTGCAGGGTCGGCTGGCCGTGGCTGAAGCTCAAGGCCTTCGACCTCAGCCAGGAGGCGCAGGCCGAAGCCCGGCTGACACAGCCGTCAGCCTGAGCGCATGACCTCCAGCGCATTGCCGCGATGGCAGCGAGTGCGTAGGGTCGCGGCACCTTCACTGCTGCCTGGATGCTCCCCGTGATCAAGCCCCTGGTGCTCGCCCTTGCCTTGAGTCTGTCGTTGCCCGCCCTGGCCCAGCAGGCCAAGCCCGACGCCACCGCGCCCGCCTGGGTCGCTCGCAGCAACCAGGACGCGCAGATCCTGCTCGATGCCCAGGCGCCGTTCCAGCCGGAAATGGCCAGCTTCTTCGGCGTCCCGGGCTATGACGAAAAGGTCACCGACCTGGGCCCGGACAACCCGGCGCGCTACCGCGCCGCGCTCAAGCGGGCCAAGACCGCCCTGCAGGCCAAGCTGGCGACCGAGCAGGACCCCAATGTTCGCCAGGACCTGCAGATCCTGATCCACGCCGCCGACCAGAGCATCGAGGGCAGCACGCTCAACGAACAGCTCCTGCTGCCGTGGCTGGACGCGCCGCAGGCGGTCTTTGATGGAATCAACGGCCTGCTCTCCGACCAGACCCCACCCGAGCGCCGGGCCAAGGCGCTGGACCGGCTCAAGGCCTATGTGGGCATGGCGCCGGGCACAACCGCATTCACCACCCTGGCCCGCCAGCGCTACGAAGAAAAACTGTCCAATCCCAAGCTGCTGCAGCCGACCAAGCTGGAGGTCGAGCGCGCGGTCTCCAACGTGGACACCTATATCGAAGGCATCCGCGAGCTGTTTGCCAAGTACGAGGTCGCCGGCGCCGATGCGGCGCTGGAGCGCATGGCCGACGAACTGAAGGCCTATAACGACTGGACCCGGACCACGGTCCTGCCCAAGGCCCGCACCGACACGCGCCTGCCACCGCAGCTCTACGCCTTCCAGCTCAAGCAGTACGGCATCGACATCGATCCGCAGCTGCTCATGCAGCGCGCGCAGGTGGAGTTCATGGAAACCCGCGCGGTCATGCAGCAGCTGGCCCCCCTGGTGGCCAAGGCCAAGGGCCTGGACGGCGCCACCGATTACCGCGCGGTGATCAAGGCGCTCAAGCGCGACACCATTCCCAATGACCAGCTCGAGACCAAGTACCACGGGGTGATCGACCAGATCGACGGCATCATGAAGCGCGAGCACATCGTGACCGTGCCCAAGCGCCCGCTGCAGATGCGCCTGGGCTCGGCGGCCGAGAGCGCGGCCCAGCCGGCGCCGCATTACCTGCCGCCGCCGCTGGTGGGCAACACCGGCCAGCAGGGCCAGTTCGTGCTGCCGGTGGGCAACCCCTCCGCTGGCAAAGATGCGGCAGACAGCCAGTACGACGACTTCAACTTCGGCTCGGGGGCCTGGACGCTGACCGCGCACGAGGGGCGTCCCGGGCACGACCTGCAGTTCGCCGCGATGGTCGAGCGCGGCATCTCGCTGGCGCGCACGCTGTTCGCCTTCAACTCGGTCAACGTCGAGGGCTGGGCGCTGTACGCCGAGGCCGAGATGGTCCCCTACGAACCCCTGGACGGGCAGATGATCGCCCTGCAGTTCCGCCTGCTGCGCGCCGCCCGCGCCATGCTCGACCCGATGCTCAACCTGGGCCTGATCGACCGCGAGCGGGCCCGCCAGATGCTGGAGGACGACGTCATGCTCTCCCCGGCCATGGCCCGGCAGGAGCTGGACCGCTACACCTTCAATGCACCCGGCCAGGCCGGCAGCTACTTCTATGGCTACAGCCGCATCCTGGAACTGCGCATGCAGACCGAACTGGCGCTGGGGCCGAAGTTCGACCGGAAGGCCTTCAATGACTTCCTGCTCGACCAGGGCCTGCTGCCGCCGGACCAGCTGGCCGAGGCGGTGAAGACCGAGTTCGTGCCCGCGCGCCAGACCAAGCCCTAGCCGGCAAAGGCCAAGCGCACCCCACGCGACGCGCCTCGCATCGCGTGCGGCCGCGGCTTGATGTCGTTACTCGCTGCGCGGTGGCTTGGCCTGCGTGGCGTCCTGGGCGGGAATCGCGGTGCCGGGTGGGACGTAGATCGCCACGCCCGCCCCCTCCTTCTGCTGGGTCGGGATTCCGATGCCGATCCCGCCGCCGACATGGCCGCCGTAGCTGCCACCGCCCACCGACAGTCCACCCGGCGAGCGCGCGCCTGCGCCCACGCCGATCAGGACCACGCCGTTGGCGCCCAGCTTGGCGGCCTCGTTCTTCAGCCTGCGCACCACTGCGTCGGTCTGGCCCTGGGTGCCGAAACCCACCGCGCTCTTGGACTCCAGCTGGGCGATCTGGATCGCGCCCGGCGGCACGGCGCTGTAGAGCCTGACGCTGGCCGGGTCCACCGGCGGGCGCGGATCGGACAGCATGACCCTGGAGGTCCCGGCGCAGGCGGCCAGCGAGAACAGCAACACGGCGGCGAGAGGAAGACGAAAGCGCATGGCACACCTGAAGGCAGGAAGGTCGGCACGATGCCGGACGGTGCCGGCATGATCGGCCCGGCGCACTGAATCCAGGCCGGATGCTACCGTGCGCCGGCATTCGCAAGCGCAGCGTGAGGATGGATCCGGCGGCGCCGGGCTCCATCGCATCCGCAGGCGACAACGCGTCAATCCCGATGGCATCGCGAACCGGGCCGGCCCTACGGCAGGCGTAGAATGAACGCGATCCACCGGAGTTTCCCCATGGCCTATCCCGCCCAGCGTCCGCGCCGCATGCGCCACGACGATTTCTCGCGCCGGCTGATGCGCGAGCACACCCTGACCACCAACGACCTGATCCTGCCGGTGTTCGTGCACGATGGCGAAGGCCGCATCCCGGTGCCGTCCATGCCCGGCGTGGAGCGGCTGTCGATCGAGGAACTGCTGCGCGTGGGCGAGCAGGCGCTGGAACTGGGCGTGCCGGTGCTGGACCTGTTCGGCGTGCCCGACCCGGCCGCCAAGACCGCCGACGGCCGCGTGGCCTGGGACGAAAACGGCATCATCCAGCGCGCGATCCGGGCGCTCAAGAGCCGCTTTCCCGAGCTGGGCGTGATGACCGACCAGGCCCTGGATCCGTACACCACCCACGGCCAGGACGGGCTGCCCGACGAACACGGCTACATCCTCAACGATCAGACCATCGAGGCGTTGATCAAGCAGTCGCTCTCGCATGCCGCGGCCGGCGTGGACATCCTGTCACCCAGCGACATGATGGACGGGCGCATCGGCGCCATCCGCGCTGCGCTGGAGCATGCCGGCTTCATCCACACCCGGATCATGGCCTACTCGGCCAAGTACGCCTCGGCCTTCTACGGCCCGTTCCGCAACGCGGTGGGCAGTGCCGGCAACCTGGGCAAGGGCAACAAGTACACCTACCAGATGGACCCGGCCAATACCGACGAGGCGCTGCACGAGATCGCGCTGGACCTGGAGGAAGGCGCGGACATGGTCATGGTCAAGCCGGGCATGCCGTACCTGGACGTGGTCCGTCGAGTGAAGGACACCTTCCGCCGGCCGACTTTCGTCTACCAGGTCAGCGGCGAGTACGCGATGCTCAAGGCCGCCGCCGCCAACGGCTGGCTGGACGGCGAGGCGGTGATGATGGAATCGCTGCTGGCCTTCAAGCGCGCCGGCGCCGATGGCGTGCTGACCTACTTCGCCCTGGACGCAGCCCGCGTGCTGCGCCAGGCATGAGTCATCAGGCCAACGGGCGCGGCGGTTGATCGACCACCGCGCCCGATAATGACCTGAGACTCAATCGCCCAGCGCGAACACCCACACGCTGCCGCCCTCAGGGACCTTCTCGTCCCACCCGGCGAGCTTGTGCATCTTGCCCTGGATCCACTGGGCGTCCACGCCGTAGCCGGACACTACGGCGATGTACTGCTTGCCGTCGATCTCGAAACTGGACGGGGGCGAGATGATGCCCGAAGGCGTCGGGAACTCCCACAGCAGCTTTCCGGTCTTGGCGTCGTAGGCGCGGAACATCTTGTCGTTGGTGCCACCGGCGAACAGCACGCCGCCGGCGGTGGTCAGGATCGAACCGAAGTTCCAGGACTTGGCGTACTTCTCCTGCCAAACCACCTTGCCGCCATCCACACTCCAGGCCTGGATGCCGCCGATGTGGTCGAAGTCCTTCTTCACCGACAGGTCCAACTTGTTGATGTCGGCGCCCGCCGACCACTGGCCCGGGATGATCGGCTGGATGATGCCGGTCAGGGTCAGGCAGTGGTTGTCGTTGTACGGGATGTACAGCATCCCGGTCTTCGGGTTGTACGCCTCGTAGGGCCAGTCCTTGCCGCCCCACAGGCTGGGGCAGTAGGTGTGGGTCTCACCGGTATGCGGCTTGGCGTCCATGTTGTAGGTCGGGCGCCCGGTCTTGGGGTCGACGCTGGTGAACACCGTGTTGGTCACGTACGGCTCGGACTTGTTGTAGGTGATCTTGCCCTTGGCATCGCGGTCGAGCCAGTACAGCCGGCCGTTGCGCTGGGCGCTGATCATGCCGCTGACCTTCTTACCGTCCTTGGTGTATTCCACCAGCGTCGGCGCGTTCATGCCGGCCCAGTCCCAGGAATCGTTCCAGTGGTACTGGAAGTGACTGATGATGTCGCCGGTCTTCGGATCCAGCGCCAGCACCGAGGCCAGGTACAGGTTGTCGCCCGGACGCTGGTCGCCCATCCACGGGCCGCCGTTGCCCACACCCCAGTAGATGACCTTGTTCTTGGCGTCGTAGTTGCCCGGCATCCACATAGTGCCGCCGCCGTGCTTCCAGGCATCCTTCCACTGGCCGTCCTGGGGCCAGGTCTCGAAGCCCTTCTCGCCCGGCGCCGGCACGCTGTAGCGCGTCCACACCAGCTTGCCGGTCTCCGCGTCGAAGGCCTTGAGGAAGCCGCGCACGCCGAACTCGCCGCCGGACGGCCCGATGATCACCTTGCCCTGCACCACCAGCGGGGCGGAGGTGATGTAGGCGCTCTCGGTTTCCCAGTCGCAGACCTGCGCCTCCCACACCAGCTTGCCGGTCTCGGCGTCCAGCGCGCTCAGCGCGCAGTCCACGCTGCCGACGTAGACCTTGTCGCCGTACAGCGCCACGCCGCGGTTGGTGCGATGCAGGGCGCCGATGCCTTCGGGCACTTCGCGCTGGAAATGCCACAACGGCTTGCCGGTCTTTGCGTTGTAGGCGTACACGTGGTTGTGCGGCGTGGCCACGAACATGTAGTCGCCGTTGACGATCGCCGGCGCTTCATGGCCCGACAGCACGCCGGTGGCGGCCGACCAGACTGGCTTGAGTTTAGATACGTTGGATGTGGTGATCTGGTCCAGCGCGCTGTAGCTCCAGCCGGCATAGTTCCCCTTGGTGAGTAACCAGTTCTGCGGCTCGGGGTTGGTCAGGCGTGCGTCGGTGACAGGTTGGTAGTCGGCGGCGGCCAGCGGCGCCGCAGTAAAGGTCGCGACCAGCGCAGCCGTGATCAGGTGCAGTTTCATGCGTCTCCTCCCGGTGAAACGTGTGTGTGTCGCTACAAGGGATGTGTGTGGTGAGGTAGGTCAGCTGGTCGGTGGACCGAGCGGGCCATCGAATTTGCCGGCGACCACCAGCGCGCCGTCCTTCAGCTCCAGCGGCAGCATCGCCAGCCGGCGCGTGGCCGGGCCCTGGCTGATGGCGCCGCGATTGGTGGCGTCGAAGATCGAACCATGGCAGTTGCAAACGATCTGGGTCTTGCTGGGATGCAGGGTGGTAATCGGGCAGCCGTAGTGCGTGCACAACGAGGAGAACGCGACGATGCCGGCGGCGGCGTTCTTTGCGCTGGCCGGCCGCAGCTGCTCCGGCTCCAGGCGCACGATGGTGATCAGGTTGGCCTTCGCGATCAGCACCTTCCCGCTGACCGGATCCATCGGATACGCCAGCGTCGGATCGGCGCCGACGACGATGTCGGCGGGCTGGACCTGCTGGCCCTGCTTTGGGCCTAGCATGAAGGCCAGGTGGTCGCCGGGTTGGGGCTTCTGGCTGGTGCGACCTCCCGCGGCGGGCTGAGCGTTTTCCTGCGCCTGCGCGCCAAGGCTGACGACCGTCAAGGGAGCGAGCGCCGCCAGCGCCACGGCGCCGGTCAGCAGGCTGCGGCGTCCGCTGTCATGCGGGTTGAAGGCGCAGTTGCAGCGGTTCGGTTGGTTCGACTTACTCATTGCGTGCATGTCCTCTTCAGGGCGTCTGCAGGTAGACGACGTGGGTTTCGGTGAACTCGAGCAGGCCATGCTTGCCATCGGCACCCCCGATGCCGGACTTGCGCCGGCCTGCGTGGAAACCCTGCATCGCCTCGAAGTGCTCCCGGTTGATGTAGGTCTCGCCGAAGCGCAGCTCGCGCGCTGCCTTAATCGCGGCATTGAGGTCGCGGGTGAAGATTGAGGAGGTCAGCCCGTACTCGGAGTCGTTGGCCAGGGCGATAGCCTCGTCGAGACTTTCGACCACCTGGACAGGGAGCACTGGCCCGAAGGTTTCCTTGCGCATGATGTCCATGTCCGCGCGTGCATCGACGATCAGCGTCGGCTCGTAGTGGAAGCCCTTGCCCAGCTCGGCCGGCTTGCCGCCGGTGACCACCGTGGCGCCGTCACGCTTGGCCTGTTCGACCGCGGCGGCCACCTTGTCCAGCCCGGCCTGGTTGACCAGCGGCCCCATGTGCAGGTCGTCGCGTTCGGACGGGTCGCCGTACCGCGTGTCTTCGAACAACTTGGTCAGGCGCTGCACAAGCCCTTCGTGGGCACCACGCTCGACGTAGACGCGCTCGGCGCAATTGCACACCTGTCCGGTATTGATCACGCGCGAGTCGTAGATCGCCTTGGCCGCCAGGTCCAGGTCGGCGTCGGCCAACACGATGGCCGGTGCCTTGCCGCCCAGCTCCAGGTTGACCCGGGTCAGGTTGCGGCCGGCCGCCTGCATGATGTGGCTACCGGTGCCGACGCTGCCGGTGAAGGTGATCAGATCCACCTGAGGATGCGTCACCAGCGCCTCGCCGGTGCTGCGGCCCAGGCCGCCGACCAGATTGAACACGCCCTTGGGCAGGTCGGTCTCGGCGACCAGCCGGGCGAACTCGAAGGCGTTGAGCGGCGTCTCCTCGCTGGGCTTGATCACGATGGTATTGCCGGTAACCAGCGCCGGCGCCAACTTGCGGGCGATGAGGAAGAACGGAAAGTTCCAGGGCAGGATGCCAGCCACCACGCCCAGCGGCTTGCGGAACAGGAAGATATTCTCGTTGGCGCGGTCGCTGGTGAGGATCTCCCCTTCCAGGCGACGCGCCCATTCGGCCATGTAATCGATGTAGTCGGCGGTGAAGTCCACCTCGACCTGGGCCAGCTGCCGGATCTTGCCCTGCTCGCGCACGATAACGCCGGCCAGCTCCTTGCGGTTGTCGCGCAGCTTGGCGGAGATCTTGCGCAGGTAGCCGGCGCGCTCGATCGGGGCGAGCTTTTCCCAACCCGGTTGCGCGCGGCGCGCGGCCGTCACCGCCTGGTCGACCGTGGCCGCATCGCTGTCCGGGATACGGCCGAGCAAGGCGCCGGTGGCCGGATTGCTGACATCGACGGTCGCGCCGCCGCTTTCGACGAAGGCGCCGTCGATGTAGTTCTGGTAGGTCGTGGTCATGGAAAGCGTCCTTGTGAGGGCATGCGGTGGATCGAGAAGCTCTGCTCGGTGCATCGCGCGCGGCACGCCAGCACCGCGCGCGATGCAGGGGCAGAATCAGAAGACGTAGGCGTACTTGAGGTAGAAGCCGTCGTTGACGCTGTGGTTCTTGCCGGCCAGCGAGGTCGAGTAGCGCGCGGTGATCGACTGGTTGGCGAAGGTGTGGAACATCAGCCCCGGGCCACCATCGACGACCCAGCCGTTGGGCAGGCCGTCGTGGGCATCGGTATAGTCGCCGTCCAGTGCGAGGAAAGGCTCCAGGTGCTTGCTGGCACGCCAGGAGAAGCGGTTGTTGGTGTGCCAGCTCAGGCCGGGCTGAATGCCGCTATCGCGTTCGCTCTGCCACACCAGTCCGGCGTCGCCGGTCCAGTTGAGCGTCTCACGCATCTTCCAGTCCCAGAACACGCTGGAGAGGTTCTTCCAGTTGGTGTCGCTCACGCGGTCGGTGCCGACCGGGATCTGCAGGAAGGACTGGAAGCCCAGGGTGAGATGTGCGTTGGGCTTGTACCAGACGGCAAAGCCGGTCAGCGGATCGCCGATGCCGCTGATGTGGCGGTCGTCCTCGTCGATCGCATTGCGGTTGCGGATGCCGACCTCCGGCACGATCACTTCCCAGGCCAGCCCGATATTGCGGTTGGACTCGGGCGTCCAGAAGCGCACGTACTTGGACAGGCCGCTGATGACCTTGCTGCCCGAGCCTTCGGCCCGGCCGCCTCCGCTGTCGAACACGCGGTCGTTGTTCTGGTAGCTGCCGTACTGGACGAAGACGTTGAACGGCTCGAAATCCACGGGCAGCTCGTACTCGTGCGGCCCGATGACGTCGAAGGTGGTCTGGGCGTTGGCGGCGCCGGCGATGCCGAGCAGCGGTAACGCCGCGCGTACCAGCAGGCGTGGCATGGTCGTATTCATAAAATGCTTCCCCTTCCCCGATGAGTCGGCCTGCCAGTCCGCGTCGCGGTCCGGCAGGGCACTGGTGCGCGGCAGGTTGCGGACGCGCTCCATGCCAAGACAGGCGCAATGCGCGTGCCACGTTGCACCGCAGCAGGCGTGAACGAGAGACGCATCGAAGAAACAAGGACTTGGCGGATGCGAGCGCCGCGCGTGGTCAGACCATCGCCGCCAGGACACGCGAATTGCGACACTCGCCCCGTCGCAGCTGTGACACCAAGTGCGACACCTGTCGCACCGACTGTGTCCTGGCGCGCCGCGGAAAGCCCGGCACGTGTCAGACAGCGCTCAGGACAGCTGGTTGGGAGGCACGATCTCCAGGCGCTTCATGCGCCGATACACCGTGGCACGACACAGCCCCAGTGCGCGTGCGGCTTCGGAGATGTTCCAGCGATGCGCGCGCAGGGTCTCGAGCAATCGGGTGCGCGCGTCACCGCCCGGTCCTGCACCAGGCCCGTCCACCACCTCGTAGACAGCGGGCGACCAGGGCGCGTGAAACTCGGTCAACTCCGATGGAAGGTGCCGCAGGCCGATTGGTGCGCCATCGGCCATGGACAGCGCGAAGCACAGCGCATTGCGCAGCTCGCGGATGTTGCCCGGCCAGTCATGCCGCAGCAGGCAGGTCAGCGCATCCGGCTCGATCAACGCGGTGACCTGCTGGGCCTGCGCCTCGCGCTGGATGATGCGCTGAACCAGCGCACCGATGTCCTGCCGCTCGCGCAGCGGTGGCAGTGCCAGCGTCGCGCCGCACAGGCGGTAGTAGAGATCTTCGCGGAAGGTGCCGACCGCGATCTGCCGGCGCAGGTCGCGGTGCGAGGCGGCGATGACCTTCAGGTCCACCGGGACCGCCTTGTCCGCGCCCAGTGGATAGACCTCGCGCTCGGCCAAGACGCGCAGCAGTCGGGTCTGCAGCATCAGCGGCATGTCGCCGATTTCGTCCAGAAACAGGGTGCCCCCATCGGCCCGCTGGATCAGGCCTTTCATGCCCTTGGTGCGCGCGCCGGTAAAGGTGCCCGGCATGTACCCGAACAGCTCGCTCTCGATCAGCGATTCGGGAATGGCGGCACAGTTGACCGCCACGAAGGCCTGCCCGGCGCGGCAGCTGGCCGCGTGCAGCGCGCGCGCCAGCACCTCCTTGCCGGTCCCGGTTTCGCCTTGGAGCAGGAGGCTGACCGGCTTGTCGACGAGCAGCGCAGCGCGCTCGACCAGTTGCAACATGCGCGGGTCGCCGTCAGTCAAGCAGGTCAGTGCCTCGGCGCGGCGCGGATCTGGCGACACTGTGCCATCCCCATCCAGCGGCAGCGACCGCCGTGGGGCGGCCTTCGGCGCGATCATCGACGCGTGGTAGGCCTGTCCGTCCCAGGTGGTCACCAGGGCCGGATCATCCGCGGCGTGGCCCTTGGTGAGCCGCCACAACTCGTCGATACGCGTGCCGAACACGCCACTGAGATGGCTGCCGACGACGTTCCCCCGTGCCCCTTCGTGCAGCGAGGTGGTCGCAAGGAGCTTCAGCGTCCGCCGCGCATCGGTGTTGGCACCCACGATGCGTCCGTCGCGGTCCACCGCCAGCATCAGTTCGCCGGACACATCCACCAGTGGACCGACGGTCCCCAGACGCAGGATCCAGTGTTCCCTGAACTGCTGGATGAAATTGGCATCCTCGATGGTCCGCGCATAGAGCACCGCCAGGTGCCGGGCCAGGTGCTGGCTCTCCCGCGCGTCGGGTGATGACAGCGCGGAGATGTCCAGCGCCCCCATGAACGCACCCATCGGGTCGTACAAAGGCGTGCTGGTACAACTCAGGCCAATATGGCCGATGTAGAAGTGATCGTCACGATGGCAGGTCAGGGTGGTCTGCTCGGCGATGCAGGTGCCGATCCCGTTGGTCCCCGCATGCAGCTCGTTCCAGTTGGCCCCGAGCGACAGACCCGCCCGGCGCAAGGGGGCATCCCAGGTATCGTTGCCGATGTAGTCCAGGGTGATCCCTTCTGCATCGGTGAGCAGCAGGACATAGCCCAGGGCTGAGACATGCTTGTACAGCTGCTCCATGCCGGCACGCGCCACACGCAGGTGCTCCTCGTGCAGCTGGCGGCACTCGCGCAGGCGCGTGGAGGTCTCGATGCGCACTTCCGGGTAAGCCGCCGGATCCAGTGCGTGCTGGGTGACACAGCGACGCCAGGAGCGGTGGATCAGATCCGAGTTGGCATCGCACCCGGCCAGCGGTGATCCGCCGTAGACCACGCGCAGCACCTCTTCCACATGTTGCTGGACCCGCGTCATCGCGCCCCTCCCAGGTATAGCGACGTCCCCTTGGCAAGCAGCGCCCCATCCTGCCGCGTACGGCGGCGGCGCGAAGACGACCGGACGACAGCGCCGACTCGCCGGCTCTGCCGCGCCCCCTTTGCGTAGCCGGATGCTACGCGGTGGGGTACACGGTCACAATATCGACATATGCTGCGCCGCAACGCATTTGGGCTGGTCGCTACACTACGGCGCCCCGCCAACACGTGAGCCTTCCATGCCGCTGCCGTCGAATTCCTGCGCGCTTCCGGCGAGGTCGCCCCAATGACCTCCGGACTTGCCCTGCAGGCCCTGCTTGGGCTGCCGATGGTGTGCGCCACGGCATTCGCGCTGGTCGCTGCGCTGATCGCGCCGCCCGTACCGGGGCGCGCGCTGGTGCGCTGGGGGGCAGGGCTGATGCTGCTCGGCCAGCTCGGCGCGCTGTCGGTGAGCCTGGGCCAGATGGTGCTGCTGCAGCGCAGGGTGATCGGGGGGGGCGACGTGCAGCACACCGCCATGCTGATCGGCCTGGGACACATGGCCCTTGGCGTGATCGCGGTGATCGGCATCTGCCTGCTGGCGGTGGGCTTCCTGCGGACCGCGCGGGCCGCCGCAGCCGTCGCACGCTGAGCCGCCTGGTCCCCACCCGCTTCCCACGCGGGGCATGGGACACTAGCGGCCTGTGTTCCAAACGAGTCCACGCATGAGTCGCTATGCCCTGTTTGGCCAGTCCGTGGCCAAGTCGCCCTCTCCCCAGATCCATACCGCCTTCGCCAGGCAGACCGGTATCCCGATGGAGTACGTCGGGATCGATGTCGCGCCGGAGGCGTTGGACGCGGCGTTGGACGCCTTCGTCGCCGGCGGCGGACGCGGCGCGAACGTCACCGTACCCCACAAGGAAGCCGCCTTCGCCCGCTGCGCGCAGCTGAGCGAGCGCGCCCGCCTGGCCGGTGCGGTCAACACCCTGCGCCTGGACGAAGGCCAGTGGTACGGCGACAACACCGACGGCGCCGGGCTGGTGCGTGACCTGACCGGGCGTCACGGCCTGGACCTGCGGGGACGCCGCACTCTGCTGCTCGGCGCCGGGGGCGCCGCGCGCGGAGTAGCTCCCGCGCTGCTGGACGCCGGTGTGCGCGAACTGGTCATCGTCAACCGCAGCCCCGAGCGCGCCGATGCCCTGGCCGACGCCCTGGGCCAGCCTGGTCGTGCCCATACCCGCTACTGGGAAGACTTGGCCGACATCGGCGATTTCGAACTGGTGATCAACGCCACCTCGGCCGGCCGTCATGGCAGCGCCCCCTTGTCGTTGCCGTTCGCGCTGTGCAGCGACATGACCGCGGCGGTGGACCTCAACTACGGCGATGTGGCGATCCCCTTCCTGGCCTGGGCCCGCACCGCCCGCCTGCGCACCATCGTCGACGGCCTGGGCATGCTGGTGGAGCAGGCCGCCGAGAGTTTCGAACGCTGGCACGGCGTGCGGCCGCAGACCGATGCGGTGTATGCGGAGTTGAGGAAGGGAGCGCCAGAGCCCGTGGCGGCTTGAGGGCTTGAGGCGGCAATGCGCAGCCTGCGCCGTGAATGTTGCTTCGTGAGGTCAGGTCCGGGCTAGCGGCAGGGCTTTCGGGCGGCGAAAAGCCGCACGAAAGCGCCTGCTCCAGCCTCGACCAACCGGGAACCAAGACCCAGAGCAGTCCAAGCCTGAGCAGCACCAGGTTCCAACCGGTATCTCGTTCCCCGCGACACGCGCATGCGAAAATGTCCGCATGAGCGATGGCACCGGCCCAGCAGCAGGCAAGGACACGGGCGAGGGGCAGCCACGGCACCTCGACGAGGCGCTGAAGACGCGCATCCGCGAGACCTACGCGGCGCTGCGCGAGAACACCCCCAACTTCACCACTCGCCGGGCGCAGAGCCAGATGATCGGCGTGGCCTCGCGCGCCCTGGGCAGCAGCGGCGGGGTGGGCGTGGTCGAGGCGCCGACCGGCGTGGGCAAATCGTTGGGCTATCTCACCGCGGGCGTGCCCATCGCCCTGGCGACCAAGAAGAAGCTGGTCATCAGCACCGGTACGGTGGCCCTGCAGGCGCAGTTGGTCGAGCGCGACATCCCGGCCTTCCTCAAGGCCACCGGGATCGAGGCCACCGTGGCCCTGGCCAAGGGCCGCACGCGCTACCTGTGCACGCGCAATGTGGCCGAACTGCAGGGCAGCGCGCCGGCGCAGGATTCCATGTTCGGCGACGAGGGCGCGCTGTACGACCGCCCGCTGACCCCGGCCGACGCCAACCTGGCCGGCCGCCTGGCCAAGCTGTTCACCGACAACCACTGGAACGGCGACCTGGACGCCTCCCCGGAGCCGGTCAGCCCGGCGCTGCGCGGGCGCATCACCACCAATGCCGCCGGCTGCGCGGGACGCAAGTGTTCCTACGCCAGCCAGTGCCCGGTGCTCAAGGCGCGCAACAACGTGCGCGAGGCGCAGATCGTCGTCACCAACCACGCGCTGCTGCTGTCCACCCTGTCGCTGGGCGACATCGAGAACGGCCAGCCGCTGATCGCCGCACCGGCCGACATGCTGCTGGTCCTGGACGAAGGCCACCACGTGGCCGGCGTGGCCATCGACCAGGGCGCCGCGCGGCTGCCGCTGGACGACATGAGCCGGCGCACCAGCCGCCTGCAGACGCTGATCGCAGCGACCTATCGCATGGTCGACAAGGAGACCATCGCCCAGCTGCATCCCAACGATGCCATCGACCTGGCGGTCAACGTCAGCCGCCAGCTCAAGGCCTTCCACGACGTGCTGGAGGCGGCGTGGACGCCGGACCCATCCGAGCGCGAGCCGCAGTGGCGCGCGCCCAACGGCCGCCTGCCGGCGGAGTGGTCGCCCAGCATCGACGCGCTGGCCGACGACACCCGCAGCCTGCTCAATTGGGTCACCGCCGCCGCGCCCCTGGTCGGCAAGGCCAAGCAGGACGACGCCACCAAGGAGCGCGTGCAGCGCAACCTGGGCATGGCCCTGGAAATGGTGCAGGCCCAGTACGACCTGTGGGCCGGCTGGCGCCGCGAGGACCCGGACGGCGCCCCGCCGATGGCGCGCTGGCTGACCCGCGCCCAGGACGGCGACCTGGTCTGCCACTGCTCGCCGGTCTCGGCCGCGCAGGTGCTGCGCCAGCTGCTGTGGAAGGAAGTCGACTCGGTGGTGATGACCTCGGCCACGCTGACCGGCGGCAACGGCTTTACGGCACTGTCCATCGACACCGGCCTGCCCGAGCACGCCGAGGCAGTCACCCTGACCTCGCCCTTCGACCTGGCCACCCAGGCGCAGCTGGTGGTGCCCAAGTTCCCCTGCGCGCCCGACGACCGCGAAGGCCACCCGAAGGAAGTCGCCCGCTACCTGGTGCGCGAGCTGGACTGGGGCAAGGGCTCGATGGTGCTGTTCACCTCGCGCTGGAAGATGGAAAAGGTCGCCGACCTGCTCCCGGTCACCCAGCGCAACCGCGTGCTGGTCCAGGGCGAAGGCAACAAGTCGCAGCTGATCGGCGAGCACCTGCGCCGCATCGCCGCGGGCGAGGGCTCGGTGCTGTTCGGCCTGAACTCCTTCGGCGAGGGCCTGGACCTGCCGGGCGAGGCCTGCACCACGGTGGTCATCACCCAGGTGCCGTTCGCGGTGCCCACCGATCCGCAAACCGCGACCTTGAGCGAATGGCTGGAAAGCCGCGGCCACAACGCCTTCAGTCTGATTGCCATCCCCCACGCGCTGCGCACGCTCACCCAGTTCGCCGGGCGCCTGATCCGCAGCTCCACCGATACCGGCCGGGTGGTGATCCTGGACTCGCGCCTGCTGACCCGCCGTTACGGCCGGCAGATCATCGATGCGCTGCCGCCGTTCGCCCGGGTCATCGGCTGAACCACACGGCAGCGCATGTGGGGGTTTGGCGGTAAGGTGCCCCGGGTCACCGCACCGCCGTTTCCGATGAGTGCCATGCCCACCCAGCCCAAGCGCCGCGCCGATGCGGAGCACAACCGCGCCCTGCTGCTGCAGGCGGCCGAAGCGGTCTTCACCGAGCTGGGCGTGCAGGCGCCGCTGGAGCTGGTGTCACGGCGCGCCGGTGTCGGCCGGGCCACACTGTTCCGCAACTTTCCCGACCGGCAGACGCTGGTGCTGGCGCTGCTGGACCGGGGCCTGGACGACATCGCCGAGGAGGCCGCGCGCCTGGAGGAGGCACCGGACGCCCTGGTCCAACTGCTGCACTTCGTCCTGCAGCGGATGATGATCCATGCCCCGCTGGTGGAGTACTGGCAGAGCGAGGGACGCGGCAAGCCCGAGATCGAGGCGGCGATGATGCGACTGGTGACGGTGTTCGCCCCGGTGGTGGAGCAAGCCGTGGCGCAGGGCCGCTGCCGTCCCGACCTGACACCCACCGACATCCTGCTGCTGCTCAAGCTGTTCAGTGCCTGCGCCATGCCGATGATGGCGCCGCTGGCGCCGTTCGAGCGCGTGTGGGGCTTTGCGATGGACATCGTCCAGCCCGTCGTACCCAAGCCGAAGAGCCGGCGCTCGCGCCCAGTCGCGACCCGCCGCGCCTAGGACGGCGGGCCGCGGCGCAGGCTCAGTAGACGACGCTGAAACGCCGGCCGGTGTGGGCGGGGTTTTCGATCTCGTCCAGCAGGGCCACGGCGAAGTCCTCGTAGGAGATCGCGCTCTTGCCCGCCGCGTCGGTGAGGAAGGCATCGCCGCCCAGGCGGAACTGACCGGTGCGCTCGCCGGGGCCGAAGAAGGCCGCCGGCGACAGGAAGGTCCACTGCACGTCACTCACCCCGCGCAACTGGTCCAGGAAGGCCGCGCCCGGCACGGCCTCGGACTTGTAGGCTTCCGGGAACTCCGGCGTATCGATCAGGCGCACCCCGGGGGCGACCTCCAGCGAGCCGGCGCCGCCGACCACCGCCAGGCGCGGGATCTTCGCCGCGCGCACGGCGGCCAGCACGTGGTCGGCGTCGACCGTGGCGAAGCGTGCCGCGCTGATCAGCACGTCATGACCGGTCAGTTTGGCGCCCAGTGCGGCCGGGTCGGCGCTGATGTCGCCTTGGACGAAGGCCACGCCTTCACCCAGATCGGCCACCGGGGTGCGGGCGACGACGGTGACGGTGTGGCCGCGGCGCAGGGCCTCGGCAAGAAGACGGCGGCCGACATTGCCGGTGCCGCCGATGAGGGCGATGGATGCCATGGTGAGGAACTCCTATTGTGGTTACGAAAAGGAACCATGGCATCATGGGGAACCGGATGCGCCCTGCCAAGAAGGGAGCCGCGCGTGTCCAGGTGACCTGCGTGTTACCTCCCCAGCCCGGAGCCCCCCGATGAGCCTGCACCGATCCCCCGCCCCCTACGCCGCGCAATGCCCGGTGCGCGACGTGCTCGACCGCCTCGGCGATCGCTGGAGCACCCTGGTGCTGCAGGCGCTGAAGGAGGCGCCGCTGCGCTTCTCCGCCCTGCAGCGGCAGGTCGACGACGTGTCCAAGCGGATGCTGGCCAAGACCCTGCGCACGCTGGAAGAAGACGGGCTGGTCACCCGCACCGTGTTCCCCAGCAAGCCGCCGGCGGTGGAGTACGCGCTGACGCCGCTGGGCCGCAGTTTCGTGCCGCAGATCGAGGCGTTGGTGCAATGGGCCACTGCCCACCACGACAACATCCGCGCCGCGCGCGCCGCCTACCGTGCCAGCGAGTCGACCGCCGCCTGACATCCGCACAGTGCCGTGGAACTGCGACAAGGACATGAGGCAGCCCGGTGTTGCAACGCGCGCATGACGTGCATCGCCATACGTCGAATCGCCATAACTCCCGAACGACTCCTCGACGCATGGCCGCATGTGTCCAGCGTGCTCCGCGACGCCTGCCCAAAGTGGCCGCGCCCCACGGCAGGACGACTCCAAACCAACTTGCCACGACTGATGGGCAGGCATGTCCCACACCTGCTGCCCGAACCGCTGGCCCGGCCGCAGCGCCGCGTCGACGCGGTTGCCCTGCGCACCCGAGCGCCCAGGCAACGCAGGGCGTGCACGGGCCGAGGGTTACCCTGTGCGCATGACGTCTTCTGCCTCACGCGGCTTTTCGCAGGACCACGCCGCCCTGCTCGACACCCTGGCCCGCGCGCGCGACCTGCTGGTCATCCAGGACCTGGATGGCGTGTGCATGGACCTGGTCCACGATCCCCTCACCCGCCGCCTGGAGCGCGACTATCTGCAGGCCGCGCGCCAGCTCGATGGCGCCTTCTACGTGCTCACCAATGGCGAGCACATCGGCCCTCGCGGCGTGAATGCGCTGGTCGAACAGGCCTTCGGCGATGCGGCGCATCCGCGCACGCACGGCGGTTATCTGCCCGGCCTGGCCGCGGGCGGCGTGCAGTTGCAGGACCGGTACGGCACGGTGAGCCATCCGGGCGTGAGCGAAGCGGAACTGGCGTTCCTGCGCGAGGTGCCGGTGCGTGCGCGCCGTTTCCTGGCCGCGCACCTGGCCGGCGCGCCGTTCCACCTGGAGCCGCACGTCATCGCCACCCTCAGCGGCGCGGCGGTGCTGGACAACCCGGCCTCGCCCACGCTCAATCTCAACGTCCTGCACCACCATCTGGCCGACCGCCCAGGCCTGTACGCGCAGCTGCAGGACGATGTGGCCGGCTTCATGCGCGCCCTGCTGCAAGAGGCCGCGCGCGAAGGGCTGGACCAGGCGTTCTTCGTCCACTACGCGCCCAACCTGGGCCGCGACGCACACGGCGACGAAGTGCTCAAGCCGGCCGAAGGCGACAGCGCCGGCACCACCGATTTCCAGTTCATGCTGACCGGTGCGGTGAAGGAAGTCGGCGTGCTGGTCATCCTCAACCACTACGTCCACCAACGCACCGGGCAATGGCCGCTGGGCGAGGGCTTCAACGCACGCCAGGCGCCGCGCGACCACGACGCGCTGCTCGCCTTGGCGCGCGCGCACTTCGATCCGGCGCTGATGCCGCACCTGGTGGGCGTGGGCGATACCGTCACCAGCGTGGGGCGCCAGCATGAAGGGCAGAACGTGTGGCTGCGCGGCGGCAGCGATCGTGGCTTCCTGACCCTGGTGCAGCAGCTTGGCCAGGCGCTGGGCACGCCGAGCACGGTGGTGTTCGTCGACAGCAGCGGCGGCCAGGTGCGGCGTCCGGCACTGGATGCCGCGCACCTGCAGCGCGCGGTCCGGGACACGGCGGTGGATCCGTTCCCCGCCGCCGAAGGCATCACCGATGCGCAGGATCCGCTGCGGCTGGACGTGGTGTTCCCCGGCGGGCACACGCAGTACGTGGCCTTCTTCAAGGCGCTGGCCGCGCGGCGCGCCGACGCACGCTGACCGCGCCGATCCGTGCCAGCACCTCGCTCGGGTGATGACGACACCTGTTCGCTGGCACGCCGGTGCGGCTCAGCACTGCAACCGCGCCCTCGCCGCGCTCGCACCCTTCAACCGGGTGCGCGGTCGCGCGGGCTACGCCGCGTCGAGCAGGGCCAGCGCGCGCGCCAGTTCGTCGTCGGTGCGCGGACGGATCAACCGCGCGACCTCCTGGCCATCGCGCAGCAGGACCAGGGTCGGCCACAGCTTGACCCGGTAGCTGCGCCCCAGCGGGCGGCCGCGTCCGTCCTCGACCTTCAGGTGGGTGATGTCCTCGCGGACATCCAGGGCTCGCTGGAACAGCTGTTGCGCGGCGATGCAGTGCGGGCACCAGTTGGTGCCGAACTCCAGCGCGACCAGGCCGGGCATGGCGTCGATCTCTTCACGCGTGGGCGCTTGGTCGGGCGCGGCGTGGCGGGCGGTGAACGGCATGGTGCAAATCCTCCTGTGTGGCTCAGCCGGCGATGCGCACGAACACGCGGGTGCCGCTGCCGCCACCGCTGGCCGGGCGCTCCTGCACGTTGAAATGGCGCGGCTGGCTGCGAAACAGTTCGCTGAGCTTGCGGTGTCCGTATAGACGCGGGTCGAAGTCCGGGCGGATCTTGTTGAGATAGCTGCCCACCGGGCCCAGCGGCGCCCAGCCTTCTTCGTCGGAGGCCTCTTCGATGGCCTGGCGCAGCAGCGACAGCGGCGGGGTGTTGCCCTTGGGCGCGACCGGCTCGGGCGCCGGCGCGTTGGCCGCCTTCTTGCTCGCGCGCTTGCGCGGGGCGGTGGCCTTGGGCGTCTCGGTGGTCGCCGCGGTCGGCTCGGCGCGCAGCACGTCGTTGTAGATGAACTTGTCGCAGGCCTGGACGAAGGCATCGGGCGTCTTGCGCTCGCCAAAGCCGTAGACGGCCAGACCCTCCTCGCGCAGGCGCTGGGCCAGACGGGTGAAGTCGCTGTCGCTGGACACCAGGCAGAAGCCATCGAAGCGATGCGTGTACAGCAGGTCCATCGCATCGATGATCATCGAGCTGTCGGTGGCGTTCTTGCCGCTGGTGTAGGCGAACTGCTGCACCGGCGCGATGGAGTGCTTGAGCAGCGCCTGCTTCCACTGGGTCATGCGCGTGCTGGTGAAATCGCCATAGATGCGCTTGACGCTGGCCACCCCGTACTTGGCCACCTCGGCGAGCAAGCCCTCGATCACCGACGGCTGCGCGTTGTCCGCATCGATCAGCACCGCCAGGCGCTGCTGCTCGTCGTCGGTGTCGGGCTTGATGTGCGGCTTGGATTTCATGGGTGCTCCTGAAGTACGAAGCCCATCGTACTGCGATGCCCTGCACGCGGCTGTCGGCGGGGCCACGTTCCGTAGCGCCGAGCTTGCTCGGCGGGGCTTTCCCAGCGATCTGATCGTAGCGCCGAGCTTGCTCGGCTGGGGCTTTCCCAGCGACCTGACCGTAGAGCCGAGCTTGCTCGGCTGGGGCCTTTCCCGACAACCTGGCCGGAGAGCAGCCGAGCGAGCTCGGCTCTACATGACGACCCGGCCGACGAGCAGCCGAGCAAGCGCGGCGCTACAACATCGGGCAGGGCCGGGCGCGGGTCAGGCGCGTGCCTTCGCGCGTCGCCGCCTGCGCCACCAGAGCATCGGCAACGCCAGGATCGCGATGGCCAACAGCGCCAGCACCGTCATGCGCACCGCAATCCCATGCTGAAACACCAGCGCCTTGCCGGTGCCGTCCAGCGTGTACACGACCAACGCGTCGTCCAGCCTGCCCAGGCCTTCGCGCCCGCCAGCGGCGATGGCGATGTACTCCTTGCCGTTCACCGCATAGATCGAGGGCGTGGCGTGCCCATCGGCCGGCAGCTTGCTGCTCCACAGGGTCTTGCCGGTCACCGTGTCGATCGCGCGCAGGCGGGAATCGGCGGTCGCGGCGATGAAGGTCAGCCCGCTCTTCGTACTCACCGCGCCACCGAGCAGCGGCATGCCCACCTCCAGCGGCAGCCATGGCAGCACGTCTTCCAGCGTGCCCAAAGGACGCTCCCAGGCGACGGTGCGCGTGCGCAGGTCCACTGCCACCAGGCGCCCCCATGGCGGGGCGAGGCACGGCGTGCCCTTGGGCGAGAGCAGCGTGCCACGGCGCATCGCGTACGGTGTGCCGTCCATGCCGGTGAACTCCTGCCCCGGAAAGCGTGTGCGGGCCTCTTCCGACGTCAGGGCGTCGTAGTCCGCGCGCGGAATCAACGCCACCTGCATCGGCAGGTCCAGCACCGGCACGATCGCCAGCTGTCGCGCCTGATCGACCGCAATACCGCCCCAGTTCACGCCACCGCCCCAGCCGGGCGAGGCGATGGTCCCGCGCACGCTGGGCGGGGTGAAGATGCCCTCCGAGCGCAGGCCGCCGATGCGCTTGGCGCAGGCCGCCTTCTCCGATGGCGTCGGGCCCCAGGCGTCGTCCGCGGTCACCGGCGCGTGGCGCGCCAGGCGCAATGCCGGCTCGGGCATCGGCTGGGTCGGCGAGGCCTGTTCGCCCGGCACATCCGAGGCCGGCACCGGCACCTCGCTGATCGGGAACACGGGTTCGCCCGTGCGTCGGTCGAAGGCGAACAGGAAGCCGGTCTTGGTCGCCTGCAACACCGCCGCACGCGGGCCCTGCGCGGTCTGCACCGTGGCCAATGCCGGCTGCGAGGCCAGGTCGTAGTCCCACAGATCGTGGTGCACCAGCTGCTGCGCCCACACTCGGCGGCCGCTCTTCGCATCCAACGCGACCAGCGAGTTGGCGTCGCGGTTGTCGCCCAGGCGCTCGCCGCCGTAGTAATCGGGACTGGCCGAGCCGGTCGGCACGTAGACCAGGCCCAGCGCGGGATCGACCGACAGGGGCGGCCAGGCGTTGGCCGAACCGACCGTGCTGGCCTGGGCGGCCTGCCAGCCGGCGGCGCGCGGATCGTCGGCGCGACGCGGCACCGGGTCCCAACGCCATAGCTCGCGCCCGCTGCGCACGTCATAACCGCGTACCACGCCCTGCTCCTGGGTGTGCGCGCGGTTGTCGCCGATCGAGCTGCCGCTGATCAGCACGTCGCCGGCGATCACCGGCGGCGAGGTCACCGCGTAATTGCGCCATGGACGGTCGGGCTGATCGATCCTGGCGATGCCGGCATGCAGGTCGACGCTACCGCCCGTGCCGAAGCCGGCGCATGGCCGGCCATTGGCCGCATCCAGCGCGATCAGCCGCGCATCCAAAGTGCCGAACACGATCCGCGTCGCACAGGGCGTGCCGGCGCCCGCCTGGGGATCGCGCCAGTAGGTCACCCCGCGCGAGGCCGGGTCGCTGTAATGCTTGTCGCGGGCGATCTGCGGATCGAACGACCAGTGCCTGGCGCCGGTGGCCGCATCCAGCGCGAACACGATGTTGGTGCCGGTGGTCAGGTACATGACCCCGTCGACGACCAGCGGGTTGGCCTCGAACCGCATCCGCTCCGGATCGCGAAGCCCGGCGCCTTTCTCGCCGGTGTGGAACGACCAGGCGACCTTCAGCCGCCGCACGTTTGCGGGCGTGACCTGGGTCAGCGGCGAGAACTGGCCGCCGCCCGGCGCACCGCCGTAGTGCGCCCAGTCGCCCTCGGCCGCTTGGCCGCTGGCCGCCCCAACCGCCAGCACCACCCCCGCCAGTCCCGCCTGCCATCGCCGCATGTCCCGCTCCCCATCCTGCCGTTGGCAGCGGAGTCTGAGGACGCGACCGGGCGCCGGCCACCCACAAGGGACCACCCCACGGCGGCCTGGGACCAGCCGTGGGATCGGAGGGACGAACGTGGGGACGAACCGTCAGTCCGCCAGGGCCGCCGCATCGGCAATGGCCACCTCCCGGCGGGCCGGGCCGTCGGGCAGCTTCATACCCTCGGCGCGCACCACCTGAATGTCGCTCAGGCCGATCAGCCCCAGCACCGATTTCAGGTAGGGCACCAGGTGGTCCAGTGCCGCGCCCGGGCCCTCGCTGTAGACGCCGCCGCTGGCGGTGAAGACCAGCACACGCTTGCCCGGTGGCAGCAGGCCCTGCGGGCCGGCCTCGGTGTAGGAGAAGGTGCGCCCGCCGCGGATCACGTGGTCCAGCCAGGCCTTGAGCGTGGAGGGGATGGTGAAGTTATAGAGCGGCGCCCCGATCACGATCACATCGGACTGCTCCAGCTCGCCGATCAGGGCGTCCGAGCGCGCGGCCACCTCGGCTTCCGGGCCAGGCTGGGGCGCCTGGCCGAACAGGGACGGCAGGATCTCCGGCGGCAGGTGCGGCAGCGGCCGGGCGGCCAGATCGTGTTCGATGATGCGCACATCGGGTTCGCTTGCACGGACACGTTGCAGATAGGCCTCGGTCATCGCGCGCGAGGCCGAGGCCGACGGGTTGAGGCTGTTGTGGAGGACGAGGATCTGGGTCATGGCGCAGGCCTGTTCCGGGAAGGGATGGCGTAACGTACGCGCCCATCTCCACTCAAAAAACCAGGATGGATTCGATCATGTCCAGCAAGGATCTTGATATAGAAACCTTGTCCATCGACCAACTTCAGGTGTTCATGGCAGCGGCCGAGCACGGCAGCTTCTCGGCGGCCGCCCGCGCCCTCGGGCGCACCCAGTCGCTGATCAGCTATGCCGTCCAGCGCCTGGAGGAACAAGTCGGCCTGGTCCTGTTCGACCGCGCCGGCTATCGTCCGCGCCTGACCGAGGCCGGTCAGGCCCTATTGCCACGGGCGCGGCGCATCGTCGGCGAGGTCAGCGCCTTTCACGCCCTCTCGCGTGGGCTTTCGGCCGGCGTGGAGGCCGAGGTCTGCATCACTGTCGATGCGATGTACCCCATGTGCCTGCTGCTGCGGGCGCTGCTGGACTTCCGCGACCGCTGGCCGGCGGTCTCGCCGCGCGTGCTGGTGGGCAACATGGGCGCGGCAGTCGAGCAGGTGCTGGACGGCCACTCCCTCCTGGGCCTGGTCAATCCGGTGGCGACCCAGGCGCCTGAGCTGGAACTGCGCCCGGCGGCCTTCATCACCATGGTCCCGGTCGCCGCGCCACATCACCCGCTGGCCCGGCACGAAGGCGAACTGCTCACCGAGGATCTGCGCGACCATGTGCAGCTGGTGCTCACCGACCGTGCCACCCGCCTGTCGCAGCCGGACCGCGGCGTGTTCTCCAGCCAGACCTGGCGCCTCAACGACCTGGGCGCCAAGCACTCGATGCTGCTGGCCGGACTGGGCTGGGGCGGCATGCCCGAGCACATGGTCCGCGACGACCTGACCGCCGGCCGCCTGGTCCAGCTGCCCTCGCCCTACTGGGATCCGCACCGCACCCTGCCCATGTCGGTGGCGTACCGCCGCGACGCACGGCTGGGTCCGGCCGCGCAGTGGTTGGCCACCCACCTGAGCTCGCTGGTCGACGAGGCGGTGCCCACACCGGGGGCGCAGCGGGTGCAGAAGCACGCGGCAGCCTAGCGATTGGTTGCCGTCGCCCCGTGTCGCGTTTGCCTGCTGTCGTTCGTCGCCCATCTATCCATCCCGCTGCGTACCGGAGTCGTCGATGCCCCCGATCCTGACCGCTTTTGCCAACTCGCCCGATCGAGGTCGTGGCCTGGCCCGCGACATGCGGGTGCGCTGGGCCCTGGAGGAGACCGGCCAGCCTTATGACGTGCGCCTGTTGTCCTTCGACCAGATGAAGCAGCCGAGCCACCTGGCACTGCAACCCTTCGGTCAGATCCCGACCTGGGAGACTGAGGACGGACTGGTGCTGTTCGAATCCGGTGCCATCGTGCTGCACCTTGCCGAGCAGCGGCCCGGGCTGTTGCCGCGCGATCCGCGGGCACGCATACGCGCGATCGCCTGGCTGTTTGCCGCGCTCGACACGGTCGAACCGCCGGTCGTGGAGCGGTCGATGTGCACGCTGTTCGAGCGCGAGCAGCCGTGGTTCGAACACCGGCTGGCACAGCTGGATGGGCGCGTGCGCCAGCGCCTGGGTGAGCTGTCCGACGCCCTGGCAGAACGCGACTGGCTGGACGGCGACTTCAGCTGCGGCGACCTGATGATGGTCTCGGTGCTGCTGCGCCTGGGCAGCAGCGGCCTGATCGACGGGTCTCCCAACCTCACCGCCTATGTCGCGCGCGCCACGGCGCGAGCGGCCTACCAGCGCGCCTTCGCCGCGCAGCGCGCGGTGTTCGAAGAGTCGCGGATGCACCGCGCGCAATGAGCGTCTGGATGCTGCTATGCAGCACGAATGACCGCCAACCAGGCCCTTGCAATCAAGGACGTGGCTGCTATCGTGCAATCGATTGCATGCGCCGATACGGCGCCTGTCCGCGTCCGGTTGGGAGGCCGGCCCATGGCACGACTCGAACCCACTGCAGGTCCACGTCTGTCGCCGTTGACGATGACACGTCCACGAAGCGATGGCGAGCGCGGACATCGTCGGCGCGCGGCCCACCCGTTTTTTTTTGGGGCCGGCTTTCAATCGTTTAGATGCCTCCAGACGGCGGCTGCGACTCTTCGCGGGGAGCGTTGGGCATGACCTCCTCCTTGAACCGGCGCGACCTGCTGCGCGGCACACTGCTGGGCGGAATCGGCCTGGCCGCCTCGACCCGCCTGCCCGCGCTGGCGCAGGCCGCGCCAACGATCAAAGGCCACCTCAAGCAGTCGGTGGCACGCTGGATCCTGCATGACCTGTCCATCGACCAGCTGTGTCGTACGGTCAAGCAACTGGGACTGTCGGCGATCGATCTGGTGGGCCCGGCGGACTGGCCGACGCTCAAGGCCCACGGGATCGACAGCGCGATGTGCAATGGTGCCGAGCTCGGCCTGACCAAGGGGTTCGCGGCCACCGAATTCCATGACGAGCTAGTCGCGCGCTACACGCGCCACATCGACCTGGTCGCCGAGGCCGGCTACCGCAACCTGATCTGCTTCTCGGGCAACCGCAACGGCATGGATCCGCTGCAGGGCATGCGCAACGCCGAGGTCGGCCTCAAGCGCGTGCTCGGCCATGCCGAGAAACGCGGCGTGGTGCTGGTGATGGAACTGCTGAACTCGCGCGTGGACCACCCCGACTACCTGTGCGACCACTCGGCCTGGGGCGTGGAGCTGTGCAAGCGCATCGGCTCGCCCAACTTCGGCCTGCTGTTCGACATTTACCACATGCAAATCATGGAAGGCGACATCATCGCCAGCATTCGTCGCAACCATGAATACTTCGTCCACTACCATACCGCCGGCGTGCCCGGACGGCATGAGCTGGACGACACCCAGGAACTCAACTACACCGCCATCTGCCGCGCGATCCGCGACACCGGCTTTGGCGGTTACGTCGCGCACGAGTTCAGCGCCGAGCACAGCGACCCGATGGATGCGCTGCGCCAGGCCATCGCGCTGTGCGACGTGTGAGAGACCCACTATCCACCGAGGGAAGCAGTCACCCATGGCAGACAACCACTACGACGCGATCGTCGTCGGCTCCGGCATCAGCGGCGGCTGGGCAGCCAAGGAGCTGACCGAGCGCGGCCTGAAAGTTCTGATGCTCGAACGTGGCCGCAACATCGAGCACATCAAGGACTACGTCAACGCGGGCAAGGAGGCCTGGGACTATCCGCATCACGACACGCCCACCCAGCAGATGAAGGCCGATCATCCGGTCCTCAAGCGCGACTATCCGCTGTCGGAGAGCACCAACGGCATGTGGGCCGACGAGAAGGACTGCCCCTATACCGAGACCAAGCGCTTCGACTGGTTCCGCGGCTATCACGTGGGCGGGCGCTCGTTGATGTGGGGGCGGCAAAGCTATCGCCTGTCGGACATCGACTTTGGCGCCAACGCCAAGGAGGGCATCGCGGTGGACTGGCCGATCCGCTATGCCGACATCGCCCCGTGGTACGACCATGTCGAGCGCTTCGCCGGCATCGCCGGTACCACCGAGGGGCTGGACGTGCTGCCCGATGGGCAGTTCCTCCCGCCGATCCCGTTGAACATCGTCGAGAAGGACGTGGCCGCGCGCCTGAAGAAGTCCTTCGGCGGCACGCGCCACATGATCCACTCGCGCACGGCCAACATCACCGAGCCCAAGCCCGAGCAGGGACGGGTCAATTGCCAGTACCGCAACAAGTGCATCCTGGGCTGTCCGTTCGGCGCGTATTTCTCCACCCAGTCCTCCACGCTGCCGGCGGCGATGGCCACCGGCAACCTCACGTTGCGCCCGTTTTCCATCGTCAAGGAGGTCCTGTACGACAAGGACCGCAAGCGCGCCAAGGGCGTGGAGATCATCGACGCGGAGACCGGACAGACCTACGTCTTCACGGCCAAGGTGGTGTTCCTCAACGCGTCGGCGTTCAACTCGACCTGGCTGCTGATGAACTCGGCCACCGAGGTGTGGGAAGGCGGACTGGGCTCGTCCTCCGGCGAGCTGGGCCACAACGTCATGGACCACCACTTCCGCGTGGGTGCGTCCGGGCGCGTGGACGGCTATGAAGACAAGTACTACTACGGGCGCCGGCCGTGCGGCTTCTACATCCCGCGCTTCCGCAACCTCAATGGTGAGCGGCGAGAGTACCTGCGGGGCTTCGGCTACCAGGGCGGCGCCAGCCGCACCGGCTGGTCGCGCGACATCGCCGAGCTCAATATCGGCGCCGATCTCAAACAGGCACTGAGCGTGCCAGGCGAGTGGCGCATCGGCATGACCGCCTTCGGCGAGATCCTGCCCTACCACGACAACACCATCAGTCTGAACCACGCCGTCAAGGACAAGTGGGGCCTGCCGGTGCTGGCGATGGACGTGTCGCTGCGCGACAACGAGCGCGCCATGCGCAAGGACATGGGCGCCGACGCGGGCGAGATGCTGGAGGCCGCCGGCGTGAAGGACGTGCAGGTCTACGAGAGCGACTACGCGCCGGGCATGGGCATCCACGAGATGGGCACCGCGCGCATGGGCCGTGACCGCAAGACCTCGGTGCTGAACATGCACAACCAGGTCTGGGACGCGCCCAATGTGTACGTGACCGACGGGGCCTGCATGACCTCGGCCTCCTGCGTGAATCCGTCGCTGACCTATATGGCGCTGACCGCGCGCGCGGCCGACCATGCCGTGCGCGAACTCAAGGCGGGGAATCTGTGATGCAACGACGCGAACTGCTCAAGATGATCGCCGCCACCACCGGCATGGCCATGATCGGCCTGCCGGCCTTCGCCTTCGAACCCGCGCAACTGCCGGTGTCACCGGCCAACAACGCTTTTTCCAAGGCGCAGGTGGCGCTGCTGGACGAGATCGCCGACACCATCCTGCCGCGCACCGACACGCCCGGCGCCAAGGATGCGGGCGTGGGCCTGTTCATGGCGCAATTCGTGACCGATTGCTACGACGCCAAACAGCAGGCGATCTTCCGCGCCGGCCTGGCCGACGTGGACAAGCGGGCCAAGGGCGGCTTCCTGGCGCTCGCGCCGGCACAGCGCACCGAGCTGCTGCGCACGCTGGACGCCGAAGCCCGCAACGTCAGCCCCGATCCGGACAAGGCCGAAGACCAGGGTGCCGACACTGCGGCCACCCCGCCGCATTACTTCACCATGCTCAAGCAGCTGGTGCTGTTCGGCTTCTTCACCTCGCAAGTCGGCGCGACCGAAGTGCTGCGCTATGTCGCCATCCCCGGACGCTATGACGGCGACATGGCCTACGAGCCCGGCACGCCGGCCTGGGCGACCTGACGGCCAAGAACACGCGATGCAGCCGCATCGCCCAAGGGAGACCAAGATGAGCAAGCAAGCGATCGCGATGCTGGCCTGTGCGCTGGCGGCCGTGCCAGCCTATGCGCAGACGCAGGGCGACCCGGCCAAGACCGAAGTGTGGAAGCCCGTGCCAGCCGCGGTGGCCACGCCGGTGGGCGCGGCGCCTTCGGATGCGGTGGTGCTGTTCGACGGCAAGGACCTGTCGGCCTGGGACGGCGAGGACGGCGGCAAGCCGGGCTGGCAAGTGGCTGATGGCGCGGTCACCGTGGTGCCCGGCAGCAAGGGCATCCGCAGCAAGCAGAGCTTCTGCGACATACAGCTGCACGTGGAATGGCGCACGCCGACCGAGACCCAGGGCCTGGAAGGACAGAACCGCGGCAACAGCGGCATCTTCCTGCAGGATCGCTACGAGCTGCAGGTGCTGGACAGCTACCAGAGCGCGACGTATTCCAACGGCCAGGCCGGCTCGATCTACAAACAGTCCATCCCGCTGGTCAACGCCTCGCGCGCGCCCGGCCAGTGGCAGACCTACGATGTGATCTGGACCGCGCCGCGCTTCTCGCAGGGCGGCGGGCTGACCGCGCCGGCGCGCATCACCGTGCTGCACAACGGCGTACTGGTGCAGAACGACACGGTGATCGCCGGCAAGACCGAATACATCGGCGCCCCGTCCTACGCACCGCACGGCTGCGCGCCGATTTCCCTGCAGGACCACAACGCCAAGGTGAGCTACCGCAACATCTGGGTGCGGAAGCTGTAGGTTCGATCGATTCCCGATGGGAGTTGTGGGAGCCGCCATGGCGGCGATGAAGCTTCACCGGTAAAGCCACTCGCCGCCATGGCGGCTCCCACCAGGTGCGGGTTTGCTTTAGCGAAGCAGTCATCGCTTGATGAAATAAAAGCGGCGCCCGAAGGCGCCGCTTTTTTGCGTCATGCGCCCTGCCTCAGCGCTTCACATCCGCGGGCAGGTGTTCGACCAGGTAAGCCGCACCGGCCTTGACCGCGGCCGCCGGGTCACGCGGTTGGTCGTGCTCGATGATGTACCACTTCACGCCGTCGCGGTCGGCCGCGGGCAGGATCGCCTTCCAGTCCAGCACGCCGTGGCCGACGGCGGCAAAGCCGCCCTCGTCGGCGGCCTGGCCTTTCGGCGCGTTGTCCTTGGCGTGCACCGCGAATAGGCGGCCCTTGAGCTTGTCCAGATACACCACCGGATCGTTGCCCGAACGCGCCACCCAGGCCAGGTCCAGCTCGGACTTCAGCGCCGGGCCGGCGCCATCGAGCAGCAGGTCCAAGCCGGTCTTGTCGCCAAAGCGGGCGAACTCGAAATCATGGTTGTGATAGGCCAGTGTCATGCCCTGCGCCTTGAGCGTGTTGGCCAGCTGCCCCAGCTCCTTGCCCAGTGCGGTCCAGCCCGCGGCATCCTTGGGCCGCTGGGCATCACCCAGGTAAGGCACGACCAGCACATGGTTGCCGACGGCCTTGTTGAAGGCGACCACACTGGTCAGGTCCTTGCGCAGATCGTCCAGCTGCACGTGCGAGGACGTGACCACGATGCCGTACTTGTCCAGCAGAGCCTTGAGTTGCGGCGCGGTGGTGTCCTGCATGCCGACGGTCTCGACCGCGGTGATGCCGGCATCGTGGACCAGCTTGAGCCGGTCTTCCAGTGTGGGGATGTTGCGCAGCGTGTACATCTGCACGGCGATGGGCAACTGCGCGGCGGTGCGCTCTTTGGCCAGCGCTGGAAGTGCTGCGCAGAGCAGCAAGGCGGTGGCCGCAAGGCGGCGAGGCAGGGTAAGCGTCATGGTGTCCTCCCGGGGATTGGATGGCGGCGCGTGGTCACGCGTCGATGTGGGTCCAGGCGCGCGTGCGCGCCGAGGCGATCACGCCCTCGACGATGCGCGCCGAGCGCAGGCCGTCGGCGAAGGTCGGCAGGCTTTCGGGCGTTTGCCCGGCGATGGCGCGGTAGGTGTCGGCGACGAAGGCCTCGAAGCACTGGGCATAGCCCTGCGCGTGGCCGGCCGGCAGCGAGGACAGGCGGCGCTGTTCGGCGCTGCCCGCACCCGGACCGCGCACGAAGATCTCCTCGCGCTGGTCGGGCCGGCCGATCCACAGGCGCTCGCAGTCCTCCTGGTCGAAGGCCACGCTGGCCTTGGCGCCGTCGATCTCGAACCACAGCCGGTTGCGACGCCCGGCCGAGACCTGGCTCACCGTCAGCGTGGCCAGCGTGCCGGCGCCGGTCTTGAACATGGCCGCGGCCACGTCCTCGCTGGAGACGGCCTGGGTCTGCCCACCCGCCGCGGGCGTGGCGAAACTCTTGCCCGCGGCCACGGCGCGCTGGGCGATGACCGTTTCGAAGGCCGCGCTGACCTCGGCAAAGCGCTCGCCGCCGACCCATTCCACCAGATCGCACCAGTGCGAGCCGATGTCGGCGAACACGCGTGAGGTGCCGCCCAGGGTGGGATCGACGCGCCAGTTGTTGCTGGCCGGATCCAGCAGCCAGTCCTGCAGATAGCTGCCGTGGATCAGGCGCAGCGGGCCCAGCTCGCCATCGGCGATGCGCGCGCGCGCCTCGCGCACGACCGGGTGGTAGCGGTAGACGAACGGCACCGTGGCCACCAGGCCGGTGGACTGCGCCAGCGCGGCCAGCGCCTGTGCGTCTTCCAGGGTCGTGGCGAGGGGCTTTTCGCAGATCACGTGCTTGCCGGCCTCCAGCGCGGCCTGCGCCATCGCCCGGTGCAGGTGGTTGGGCGTGCACACGTGCACCACCTGCACCTGCGGGTCGGCGATGACCGCATCGAGGTCGGCATACGCCTTGGGCACGCCCCAGTCCTGCGCGACTTCCTGGCCACGGGCAGGCGATGAGGCCATCACCCCGCGCAGCGTCGCGCCCGCGAGCAGCGCAGCGCGGCGATGCACCGCGCCGATCATGCCGGTGCCGAGAATGGCGACTCCGAGCTTGCTCATCATTCGGCTCCTCAATGCGTCGTGGGCGCCGCGGCCGCCGCGACCGGCTTGTCGCGGAACAGCAGCAGGAAGGCGATCAGCACCAGCAGCGCCACGCCAGCCGGGAACAGCCAGATGCTCTGCCAATCGCGACCGGCCGCGGTGGTGTAGTGCTCGACCACCGCACCGGACAGGAAGGTGCCGATCAACATGCCCACGCCATAGGTGGCCAGGGTGATGAAGCCCTGCGCGCTGCTGCGGAAGGCCGGGCCGGCGTGGGCGTCTGTGTAGATCTGCCCGGTGACGAAGAAGAAGTCATAGCAGATGCCGTGCAGCACGATGCCGCCCACCAGCAGCGCAAAACCCGCGCCCGCGTCGCCGTAGGCGAACAGCCCATAGCGCACCACCCAGGCGGCCATGCCCAGCGCCAGCATGGTCTTGACCCCCAGCCGCGCGAACAGGAACGGCATGGCCAGCATCAGCAGCACTTCGGACACCTGACCCAGCGACTGCAGGCCGGCCGCGCCGCGCACGCCCAGGTCATTGAGATAGGGATTGGTGAAGTTGTAATAGAACGACAGCGGGATGCAGATCGCGATCGAAGCCAGGAAAAACACCAGGTACGAGCGCGACTTCAGCAGGCGCAGCGCGTCCAGGCCGAGGATCTGGCCGAGCTTGGCATTGCGCTGCTGCTCCAGCGGCGGGGTGTGTGGCAGGGTCAGCGCGTAGAGGCCCAGCAGCAGCGAGGCGCCGGCGGCCATGCGGAAGGTCAGTTCCAGGCGGTGCGCCTGCTCCCAGCCCAGCCAGCCGATCAGCACGCCGGCGATGATCCAGCCGATGCTGCCGGCCACGCGCACGGGCGGGAACTGCTTTTCCGGCACCTGCATGTGGCGCATGGCGATGCTGTTGGCCAGCGCCAGGGTCGGCATGAACAGCAGCATGTAGCCCATCACGCAGGCGGCGAAGGTGTCGAAGCTGGTGGCCACCGAAGCGCCCCACATCAACACCGCGCCCAGGATGTGCAGCACCGCCAGGATCCGCTGGGCGGCGAAGTAGCGGTCGGCGATCAGGCCCACCAGGAACGGCGCAACGATCGCACCGATCGACTGGCTCAGGAACGCGGTGGCGACCTGGCCGGCGCTGGCCTGCAGCGGGCCCTGCACCAGATAGGTACCCAGGGTCACGAACCACGCGCCCCAGATGAAGAACTGCAGGAACATCATCGCGCCCAGGCGCGACATGGTGGACGTCATGACTTCCCCTCCCAGGTCAGTATCAAGATTGGATCAAAGCCCTAGCATCTTGCGCAGCGCTTCCGGGCTGGCGCCGCTGTCGGCGAAATCGTCGAAGGCGTGCTCGGTCACGCGGATCAGGTGGTCGCGGATGAAGATCGCCCCCTCGCGCGCGCCGTCTTCGGGGTGCTTCAGGCAGCACTCCCATTCCAGCACCGCCCAGCCGGGGAAGTCGTACTGGGCGAACTTGGAGAAGATCGCCTTGAAGTCGACCTGACCGTCGCCGAGCGAACGGAAGCGACCGGGACGGTCGATCCAGTTCTCGTAGCCGCCGTACACGCCACTGCGCGCACTGGGACGGTACTCGGCGTCCTTGACGTGGAAGATGCCGATGCGGGCGTGGTAGCGATCGATGAAGCCCAGGTAGTCCATCTGCTGCAGCAGCAGGTGGCTGGGGTCGTAGAGGATCTTGGCGCGCGGATGGTGGTCGACCACCTCCAGGAAGCGCTCGAACGTCGCGCCATCGTGCAGGTCTTCGCCCGGGTGGATCTCGTAGCACAGGTCCACGCCGTGTTCGTCGAACACCTCCAGGATCGGGCGCCAGCGGCGACCCAGTTCGGCGAAGGCTTCGTCCACCAAACCCGGCGGACGCTGCGGCCAGGGATACATGTACGGCCAGGCCAGGGCGCCGGAGAACGTGGCGTGCGCGGTCAGGCCCAGGCGCTGGCTGGCCTTGGCCGCCAGCGTGAGTTGCTCCACCGCCCAGGCTTGGCGCGCGGCCGGATCGCCGCGCTTGTCCTGCGGGGCGAAGCCATCGAACAGGCTGTCGTAGGCCGGATGCACCGCGACCAGCTGACCTTGCAGGTGCGTGGACAGCTCGGTGATCTGGATGCCGTGCTCGGCCAGCATGCCGGTCACATCATCACAATAGGTCTGGCTCTCCGCCGCCTGCGCAAGATCGAAGATATGCGGCGCGCTGGTCGGGACCTGTACCCCAGAATAGCCAAGGCCCGAGGCCCACTGCGCCAGGGTGTCCAATCGGTTGAACGGAGATGTGTCCCCAATGAACTGCGCCAGGAACAGCGCCGGACCCTTGAGCGTTCGCATGCGGATTTGCCTTGATGCAATCGATTGCACGATCCTAGCATGGGACCCTCGGTGCACACGTTGTGCATCGCATCGGGCGCTGCCGGACTGAGCCATGCCGACCATCTACGACATCGCAAAACACGCAGGCGTGTCGGCTGGCACGGTCTCGCGTGCGCTGTCGCGCCCGGAAAAGGTGCTGCCGGAAACGCGCGCGCGCATCGAGCAGGCCGTCACCGCGCTGGGGTACATGCCCAATGCCGCGGCCAGGACGCTCAAGACCCAGCGCAGCGGCAAGATCCTGGTCACCGTGCCGGACATCGCCAATCCCTTCTTCGCGCAGATCCTGCAGGGCGCCGAAGAAGCCGCACAGGCCGCCGACTACGCCGTGCTGCTGGGCGATACCCAGCACCTGCCCGAGCGCGAGGAACGCTATGCGCAGATGCTCCGCCGCAACGAGGCCGATGGGCTGATCGTGCTCGGCCACCGGCTGCCGCCGACGGCACGCCAGATCGTCAGGCAGCGCGGTGTCGCCGCACCGGTGGTCAACGGCTGCGAGTTCGACCCCGCGCTCGGCATCCCCAGCGTGCACATCGACAACGCGGCGGCGGCGCGCGCGGCGATGGAGCATCTCTACGCGCTGGGGCACGAGCGCATCGCGGTGGTCGGCGGCCCGCCGGATAACCCCCTGCATCGGCAGCGGCTGGAAGGCGTCAAGGCGGCGGCCAGGATCCGCGGCCGCATGCGCCAGCTGCAGCTGGTGCCCGGCGATTTTTCGGTCGAGTCCGGCCACGCGGCTGCCCGTACGTGGCTCGATCACCCAGCGCCTCCCACCGCGGCCTTCTGTTTCAGCGACCAGATGGCATTGGGCGTGCTGGCCGCGTGCCGCGAACACGGCATGCGCGTCCCGCACGACTTCTCCGTCGTCGGCTTCGACGACCTGGCGTCCTCGCGCTTCCTCAGCCCGCCGTTGACCACCATCGCCCAACCGATGCGCGAGATCGGCATGCGTGCGGTCAACCTGCTGCTGGCCATCATCGCCGCGAGCCAGACGCCGTTGCAGCAGACGCTGGATTTCACGCTGATGCTGCGTGGGTCGACGGCGCCGCCGCCCGCCTGAGCCTCGGCCGGCTCTCGCCACAGCGTGCTCGAGCTATGCGGCGCGCACTGCGTTGCCCTTGAGACGAGCATGTGCCCCGCGGATATCGGCCGCCTTAGAAGTGCTCGGCGCTGGCACGGGCCCAGTCGTCGGCGAACGGGTCCGGCACCGGCTCTGACAGCAATTCGCCCGGACGCAGGTAGCGATGCAGCTGTCCGTAATCGCGCGCCTGCTGATCGGGCATGCGGTGCAGGATGTGCTGCGGGGTCAGCTGCGCCGGGTCGGCCGCGCCCATCGCGCCGGTGATCTCGATGAAGCTGTCGAGCGTGGCGCGGTGATAGCGCTTCACGTGCTCGGCGCGGTCGTCGATCTTCAGTGCGCGGGCACGTCGCTTGTCCTGGGTGGCCACGCCGGTGGGGCAGGTGTTGGTGTGGCAGCGCAGCGCCTGGATGCAGCCGACCGCGAACATCATCGGCCGGGCCACATTACAGATGTCCGCGCCGATGGCGATCTTGTGCACCATGTCGAAACCGGTCACCACCTTGCCGCTGGCGATCACCCGGATCTTGTCGCGCAGGCCGCAGCCGACCAGCGCGCTATGCACGAAGGGCAAGGCTTCGTTGATGGTCAGGCCGAGCCTGTCGGACAGTTCCACCGGCGCCGCACCGGTGCCACCCTCGGCGCCGTCGACGGTGATGAAGTCGGGCAAGGTGCCGGTCGCCAGCATCGCCTTGCAGATGCCCAGGAACTCGCTGCGCCGGCCGATGCACAGCTTGAAGCCGACCGGCTTGCCGCCACACAGGCCACGCAACCGGGCGACGAAGTCCAGCAGTCCGCGCGGAGTGTTGAATTCCGGGTGTGCGGCCGGCGACAGGCAATCCTCGCCCTGCGGCACCTCGCGGATGCGCGCGATCTCGGCGTTGACCTTGGAGCCGGGCAACATGCCGCCGTGGCTGGGCTTGGCGCCCTGCGACAGCTTGATCTCGATCATCTTCACCAGCGGGTTGCTGGCCTTCTTGCGGAAGTCCTCGTCGTCGAAGCGACCGTCCTGGGTGCGGCAGCCGAAATAGCCCGAGCCGATCTCCCAGATCACATCCGCGCCGTGTTCCAGGTGATAGGGCGTGAGGCCGCCTTCGCCGGTGTCCTGGGCGAAACCACCCATCGCCGCGCCCTTGTTCATCGCCAGCACCGCATGGCTGCTCAGCGCGCCAAAGCTCATCGCCGAGATGTTCAGGCGCGAGCTGTCGTAGGGGTGATCGCATTGCGGTCCACCGACGCTGATCCGCTCGGCGGTCTTGGGCACCTGCTTTACATCGAGGGAGTGCAAGGCAAAGTCGAAGCCGGACTGGAATACGTCGTATTCGGTGCCGAACGGGTGGGTCCCGCTGCCGCCGGCCGCGCGCGCCTTGATCAGATCGCGTTGCTGGCGATTGAACGGCCGGCCGCTCTTGTCATCCTCCAGGAAGTACTGGCGGATCTCCGGACTGATGAACTCCATGATGTAACGCAGGTGGCCGATCACCGGGTAGTTCGACAGCACGTTGCGTGGCGAGGCGATGTCGTACACGCCCAGTGCGATCAGGGGCAGGATCGCCAGCAGCGCCCAGGCGGCGCCGGGGTGGGAAGGGATCAGGGCCGCGACCAGCACGATGACGACCAGCGACAGGGCATAGAACAGGTAACGCCACATGCTTGTGACTTCTCCGGCGAGGCGCTGTTTCGCGGCTGCGTCAGCGCGTGATCGGGAGGTCCGCTGCCGCTGCCATGTCACTGGCGAAGGGACCGGACCGGTGCAGTGCCCCGGGGCCTGGCGCGAAACGCGCAGCCGAGAGACCGCGACCAAGCCTGCGCGCGGCCACGTCGACCCGGCATGAAGCACCGCACCCCGCCCAGGCCCATTGCGCGATGTGGCGCTCGATGGCGTTGTCGCACGATTCAACAAGCTGCCTGCCCGAAGCCGCGTCGCACGTGCCGATGGATTTCAGCCCGATGCGACGCGGGTCAGGCGATGCCTCCGACCGCCTGAGCTACGGCCTCGCCGGCCGATCTCGTCACCTCATCCCAGCGTGCACAGTGGGCGCTCGCCCGGGCGCAGCGTCAGCACGTCCACGCCGGTCCGGGTGACGGCCACGGTGTGCTCGAACTGCGCCGAAAGCTTGCCATCACGCGTATACACCGGCCACTGATCCGGCTTGGACCGGATCGCCGCCCTGCCCTGGTTGAGCATCGGCTCGATGGTGAAGGTCATGCCTTCCTCCAGGACCAACCCGGTGCCGGGACGGCCGTAGTGGAGGATCTGTGGATCCTCGTGCATCTCGCGACCGATCCCGTGGCCGCAGTACTCGCGCACCACGCTGTAGCCCTGCCCGCGCGCTGCATGGGCGATGGCATGGCCGATGTCGCCCAACCGCGCACCCGGCCGCACTGCGGCAATGCCTTTCCACATGGCCTGGTAGGCGGCCGCCACCAGGCGGCGCGCCTGATAGTCGACCTCGCCCACCAGATAGGTGGTGCTGGAATCGGCGATGTAGCCGTCCTTCTCCAGGGTGATGTCGAGATTGACGATCTGCCCGCTGCGCAGCACATCCTCGTGTGCGGGCACGCCGTGGCAGACCACATCGTCGATGGAGGCATTGAGCACGTAGGGGAACCCGTACTGTCCCTTGCTGGCCGGCCGAGCGTGCAGGTCGTCGACGATCATGCGCTCGACAAAGTCGTTGAGCTCCATCGTGCTGCGGCCTTCCAGCCGCTGTTGGCCCAGCGCGTCGAAGACCTGCGCCAGCAGCGCGCCGGCGCGGGCCATCCGCGCCAGTTCCTCTGTGCTCTTGATCACGCGCGCCCGCTGCGCAGCGCTTGCGGCTGCACGCCGGCGGCACGCAGCTCACTGGCGACGATCTGCTGGAAGCTCAGCTCCGGATGCAGTTCGCACAGCATCCCGACCTTGATCCAGAAGTTGGCCTGCGCGTTGATCGAGCGGCTGCTGACCTTGCAGGCGCGACGCAGCTGTTCGTGCAATTCGTCATCGATGTTGACGATGCCCATCGGCAAACCTCCACACGCTCGGTATATATGAATCGTATATGTTTCGTGTATCCCTGCGCAAGCGAGGCGGCCACCACTGCGCGACGCGCTGGAACGCGGTGAGCGCGGCGTTTCGCGCGTGCCCCCAGCCCCGGGCTTGCGCGGCCGCAGGCCCGGCGGGGTGCAAGGCGCGGGCCGATTCGGCCACACTGGGGGACTTTCCGTGTTTCCAAAGGGGCCCGCATGTCCGCCTGGCTGCGCCGTAAAGACATCAACACCGTCACCGTCCACGAAGCCGGACGCCAGCTCAAGCGCACCCTGAGCTGGCCGCACCTGATCGCGCTGGGCATCGGCGCCATCGTCGGCACTGGCATCTACACGCTGATCGGTGTGGGCGCCAACCTGGCAGGACCGGCGGTGCTGATCTCCTTCCTGGCGGCGGGCATCGTGTGCGCCTGCGCGGCGCTGGCCTACGCCGAGATGTCCACCATGATGCCGGCCGCCGGCAGCGCCTATACGTACAGCTACACCGCGCTGGGCGAGACGATCGCCTGGATCGTGGGCTGGAGCCTGATCCTGGAGTACTCGCTGGTGGTCTCCACCGTGGCGGTGGGCTGGTCGGGCTATGCGGTGGGCTTCCTGGAAGGCTGGGGCGTGCACCTGCCGCACGCGCTGACCGCCGGCCCGCATGCCGGCGGCGTGCTCAACCTGCCGGCGGTGCTGATCACCTTCGTGGTGGCCGGCCTGCTGATGGCCGGGACCAAGGAGAGCGCCACGCTCAACGCCATCCTGGTGGTGGTCAAGATCATCGCCCTGAGCATTTTCGTGGCCGTGGCCCTGCCGCATTTCGACAGTGCGCACATGCAGCCGTTCATGCCCTACGGCTTCGCCAAGTCCGTGGGCGCAGATGGCGTGGAGCACGGCGTCATGGCCGCGGCGGCGATCATCTTCTTCGCCTTCTATGGCTTCGATGCGATCTCCACCGCAGCGGAAGAAACCAAGAAGCCCGAGCGCGACCTGGCCATCGGCATCGTCGGCTCGATGATCGGCTGCACCGTGATCTACGTGCTGGTGGCGCTGGCCGCCGTGGGTGCGATGAGCTACACCGTGTTTGGCCACAGCCCCGAGCCGCTGGCGCTGATCATGCGCGAACTGGGCCAGGGCGCGGCCGCCAAGGCCATCGGCGCGGCGGCGGTGATCGCCCTGCCCACGGTGCTGCTGGCCTTCCTGTACGGGCAGAGCCGCATCTTCTTCGTGATGTCGCGCGACGGCCTGCTGCCACGCGGGCTGTCCAAGGTCAGCGCACGCACCGGCACCCCGATCGCCACCACCGCCTTCACCGCGGTGCTGGTCGCCGCCCTGGCCGGCATCGCCCGCCTGGACGAGATCGCCGCGCTGGCCAACGCCGGCACCCTGGCCGCCTTCACCGCCGTGGCCGCGTGCATGCTGGTGCTGCGCAAGCGCGAGCCCAACCGCCCCCGCACCTTCCGCACCCCGCTGGCCTGGATCGTGGGACCGGTCGCGATCCTGGGTTGTCTGTACCTGTTCTTCAGCCTGCCCAGCCGCACCCAGCTGTACTTCGGCATCTGGAACGTCGTCGGCCTGGTGGCGTACGTGCTGTACGGCCGGCGCAACGCGGTGTTGGCGAAGGACTGACGGTTACGAAGCAGCGGTGGGGTGCTGCTGCGCTGCGTCTGGCGTCGCCGGGACGAGGTGATCGCGGAAGAAACCTGCGATCACCTCGAACGCCTCCCGGCTCTCGGGCAGGTCCGCGTCCAGGTAGAACGCGTGCCCCAGTCCGTCCCAGACATTCAGCTGTGGCCTGCGGCCCAGGCGCGTCAGACGCCCATGCATGTACACCGCACTGCTCAATTCCGGCGCACGCGTGGCGGTCACGAACAGCGTCGGCGGGAAATGGCGAAGCACATCGTCTGAAAAGGCCGGCGAGACCAGCGGGTCCCGGAAGTCGACATCGCCGTAGTAAAGGTCTTCCATGATCTCGGTGCGGGCCTGGGATGGCGGTGGCGCAAGCCCATTGATGGCGGCGGAGATGAACCGGGAGTCTCCGCTGTAACGCGCATCGCCGCCCGCGCAGAACACACCTGCCGCGCCCGGCATGGGCAGCGACTCCGCGGCGATACGGGCCAGTACCTCGGCCGTCAGCACGCCTCCGGATGAGCAGCCGAAGAGCCCGATACGACTGGGCGGCAGACGTTCCAGTGCCGCGCGATAGACGCGCAGGACATCGTCGGTGGCGGCGGGAAAGTGGGATTCCGGGCCTTGCCGATATTCGACGGCGGCCACCGTCATGCCGGAAGCCGCCGCGACAGGAATCGCATCCAGCAGTCCCATCGACTCCGCGCTCCCCAGAACGAACCCTCCGCCGTGCAACTCGATCAGCAGCTGTTCGCCGCGCGCGCCCTTCGCGCCTTTGGCCTCCACCAGCACCACGGGTACACCGCCCCATTGCTCATGGGAAATCTCGACCGCATGACGCGCCCGGAGCTTGGCCACTTCGCCCTTCGCCCAGACATCGGTCCCTTCTCTGAGGTGTTGAAGGCTGCGAACAAGCGCCGCGTTGTTCATGGACGCCAGCGGGTCGACGCTGTTGACCTCCGCGATGACCTTCTTCCTAGCCTGGGCACTCAGATATGCGGAGGCTGGGAGGTCGAACCCCTTGACGTGACGCGCACCGCTGTCTGGCTCTTGGGCGAGTACAGCCACAGAGGTCGTCGCTAGCACGAGGAGGAGCAGGCAACGCACGAGACGGGAATGGATCAAGACACTCCCCCGAGGGTTGTGGAAAGGCCAGTGACGCGTTCAGTGTGACGCGGACATCGACGCCTCACCAGGCGTCAGCAGATGATCGAGGATCGGATCCAGCACGATCTCGGGAAGTGATTCGATGATGGCCTCCGCCATCTGCTGACTCGCAACAGGATCCACCGATGGCAGGCTGAAGGCATGGGCGCGTGCTTGCGCGCTTTCCCATTGCGCGTAGGCATAGAACATGCCGTCGGCACCTCGATGGAGACGCGATCCCAGGGCCCCGCGCTGCTCGCGCAGCCGCCGGGTCAACCGGGACCATGCGGCGATGTAACTCGATTCAAGCTCAGGACGCACGCGCGCCCGATAGATCACGCAGAAGCCGATGCCATTGATCATGCATGCATGTCCTTTGCAGGTGAGGGATGCGCATTGTTGCCTATCCGGCTTGTATCACCTTTTAGACAGCTCGATCGCGCACACCGCCGTGCCGTCGCCGTTGTCCTTGAGCATGCGGATGGGCGGCAGGTGCTGGGCCTTGGCGATGTCCAGCTTGCCGGCCGGGCAGTCGAAGGTCAGCGGGCCGGCGGTCTTGTTCGGGGCGAAGTGCCACGGCGTGGGTTCGAGGTCGGTCTGGGTGACGGTGCCCTTGGCCTTGAGCCAGGCGGCGAGGATCTCGCGGTTGCCGTCGGGCGCGGCCAGCACCACGTTGCCGCCGTCCAGTCCAGGGAAATTGCCGCCGCCGCTGGCGCGGTAGTTGTTGGTAGCCACAATAAAGGGCTGGTCGGCGCGTACCGGCTTGCCCTGGTAGCGCAGGTCGGTGATGCGCTGCCCGGCTGGCCGGGTCAGGTCGATCGTGTAGGACAGATCGCCCTGGATCTGGTCGGCATTGAAGGCCACGTGGCGGGCGTTGATCAGCGGCTGCGGATCCGGCTTGGATGGATCGATGCGGTTGTAACGCTCGGCCGACTGCTCCAGCCAGGCCTTGAGTCCGGCGCCGTCCACCTTCACCGCGCTCAGCGTATTGGGGAAGAAGTACAGGTCCGCAGCGCTGCGCAGGGTCAGCGTGCCGGCCGGCACGTCGGTGTAATCGTCCGGTCCGCCGAAGCCGGTGCGGAACGGCGCGGCCGCCGACAGCACCGGCACGCCCGCCAGCTCCGGATGCAGCGCCGGCAGCGCGCGCTGCACGTAGTCGCGCTGGGCGGCGTTGACCACGGCCAACGCCGAGCTGTTGCCCTCATCGACGAAGTAGCTGGTGAAGTGCACATCGCTCTTGCCGATGGGCGTGTTGACGTAGGCCTGCGCGGCGGCGTGTGCCTGGGCCACCAGCGGGGCGATGGCCGGGTCGGCCGGCACGCAATCGCCCTTGCCCTTGCAGATCGGCCGCACCTCGCTGTGGGTGGTGGCCGGGTCGATGGTCCAGCGGCCGTCCCTGCGCACCAGGCGCAGGTCGATCACGCCCAGGTCCTTGCCGAAGAAGCCGCCCATCACCGCCGGCTTGCCGCGCACGAAACCGCGCGTGGCATCGGTGTCGGGCAGATCCTTGTAGCGCGGCCCCGGGAACTCGGTATGCGAGTGGCCCAGCAGCAGCACATCAATGCCGTCCACCCCGGCCAGGTGCCAGCCGCCGTTCTCCATGTCCGGCGTGTACGGCGCGGCGTTGAGCCCGCCGTGCAGGATGCCGACCACGATGTCCGGATGCTGCGCCTGAAGCTCGGGCAGATAGCGCCTGGCCGCCTCGACCGGGCCGGTGACGGTGACCTTGCCCTCGAGGTTCTGCTTGTCCCAGGCCAGGATCGGCGGCGGGGTGAAGCCGATGATGCCCACCTTCAACGGCACCACCTGCGGCTTGCCGTCGGCCCCGGTGACGACGATGTTCTTGGTCACCACGGCCCAGGGCTTGAAGATCGGCTGGTTGTCGCGGGTGCTGAACACGTTGGACAACACCAGCGGATAGTCCGGCCCCTTGCAGCGCTGGGTGGTGCCGCCCTCGACGTTCATCGGCGTGCCGGTCACCTGCGACAGGAAATGCAGGCCGTAATTGAACTCATGGTTGCCCGCGGTGCCGCCGTCGTAGCCCATCGCGTCGAAGGCCTTGTAGACGCCCAGTTCCTCGTCGCAGCCGACTGGTTGCACCTTGGCCTGGAAGTCGGCCAGCACCGTGCCCTGGATGGTGTCGCCATCGTCGAACAGAAAGCTGTTGGCGAACTCGGCGCGCGCCTGGCGGATTAGCGTGGCCACGCGCTCGTAGCCGACCGAATCGTCTTCCCGCGCCTTGTAGTAGTCATAGCTCAGCACGTTGGAGTGGACATCGGTGGTCTCCAGGATCGCCACCTGGGCGGTGGCACCATCGGCCAGCGGTGCCTGGGCGGCGGGCGTGGTGGCACAGCTGGCCAGGGCCAGGGAGACAGCAAGGAAGGCGGGGACGCGGCGCAGCGACAGGGGCATGGCGGAAACAGGCTGGAAACAAGGGGCGGGACGGTATCAGATTCGCTTGACCCGACGATGTCGCCGACCCTGGCTTCGCACGTCGGGGCGGTCGGTGTTCGGCAATGCGCTGCGCGCGCGCGATCCCTGCCGCCCGGTCGCCCCGCGCCCCTGGCCGCGCCGTTTTCGCCATCGCCCTCCCCGCCTCCACAGGAAGCATGTCGCCATGCCCGAAGCCAGCCACCTCCTCGCCTCGCCCTGATCGCCCTGGCCATGGTCCTGACCCAGTCGCTGCTGCTGGGCCCGACCCGGATCGCGCTCCGCGCGGCGTTCGACGCGGTGCTCGCGATGTTGGCCGGCAGCATCGCCGTGTTCATGGCCCAGCGGCCCACCTGGCAGCACGTGCAACACTGGCTCATGGGCGCCGTCCTGGCCGGGCTGGCGGTGCGCACGGCGACCGCATCGTGGCGCCAGGTAGCCGGCCTGCAGCGTTCCCAAGCCAGCTGCCATACGCCTGCGCACGTGGTCGTATGGCGGCGCGGGGATTAAGATGCCGCGCGCAACGTTCTTCCAAGAGGCATCGTCTTGATCATCCATCCCAAGGTCCGCGGATTCATCTGCACCACCACCCATCCGCTCGGGTGCGAACTGAATGTCCGCGACCAGATCGCGGCCACCCGCGCCCTGGGCGTGCGCAGCGATGGCCCCAAGAAGGTGCTGGTCATCGGCGCCTCCAGCGGATACGGCCTGGCCGCGCGCATCTCCGCTGCGTTCGGCTTCGGCGCCGACACGCTCGGGGTGTTCTTCGAAAAGCCCGGCAGCGAGAAGAAGGCCGGCACCGCCGGCTGGTACAACGCCGCGGCCTTCGACAAGTTCGCCAAGGCCGAAGGGCTGTACAGCCGCTCGATCAATGGCGATGCGTTCTCCGACGAGGCGCGGGCCAAGGTGATTGAGCTGATCAAGACCGAGATGGGCGGCCAGGTCGACCTGGTGGTGTATTCGCTGGCCTCGCCGGTGCGCAAGCTGCCGTCCACCGGCGAGCTCAAGCGTTCGGCACTCAAGCCGATCGGCGCGCCCTACACCTCCAGCGCCATCGACACCAACAAGGACCAGGTGATCCAGGCCACGCTGGAGCCGGCCACCGAGCAGGAAATCGAGGACACCATCACCGTGATGGGCGGCCAGGACTGGCAGCTGTGGATCGACGCGCTCAGCCAGGCCGGCGTGCTCGCCCCGGCCGCCAGGACCGTGGCCTTCAGCTACATCGGCACCGAGATCACCTGGCCGATCTACTGGCACGGCGCACTGGGCAAGGCCAAGGCCGATCTGGACGCCACCGCGCGTCGTCTGGATGCCCAGCTTGCCGCCACCGGCGGCGGCGCCAATGTGGCGGTGCTCAAGTCGGTGGTGACCCAGGCCAGCGCCGCCATCCCGGTGCTGCCGCTGTACATCGCCATCGCCTTCAAGGTGATGAAGGAGCTCGGTCTGCACGAAGGCACCATCGAGCAGTTGGACCGCCTGTTCCGCGAGCGCATGTACCGCGCCGATGGCGCGCCGGCCGAAGTCGACGAGGAGCACCGCCTGCGCCTGGACGACTGGGAGCTCAAGCCCGAAGTGCAGGACCCTGCCAAGGCGATCTGGCCGCAGGTCACCACCGAGAACCTGTTCCAGCTGACTGACTACGCCAGCTACAAGCACGAGTTCCTCAAGCTGTTCGGCTTCGAGCGCGACGACGTGGACTACGACGCCGAGGTGGACCCGGACGTGCGCTTCGACGTGATCGAACTCTGAAATCCCGCGCCCGCGTCCGCCTGGAAGAGCCCGCCGCCGTGCGGGCTTCTTTCTGCCCGATGTGAGCGCCCGTTTGGCTGGCAGTGGGGTTGGGTGCACTAGTCTGCTGCGACGCCGCGCCATGTGACGACATGCGGCGAAACGTTTTGGCGCGCCACTTTGCGCCGGCAGATGCCCGCTCCGCGCGGGCATCTGATTTTGAACAGGTGCAGATGCGGGCAGCGCCGAACGCGCGCGCTGCGTTCGGCCCCCCAGTTCCAACCACCACGCACGCACCTGCGCATGTCCTGCCCGGCTTGGCACCATGCCAACGGGCGGTGCCCGAGGGATGAGTGGCTCAGGGCCGCATGCAGTCGCACCTGTGTGCTCCCAAACCAGATGCTGCGACGCGGAAGGCATCGGTTACAACGTGGCGGCACCATAGGCGCCCGCTTGCCCCCGGATCTGCTGCATGTCCCGTCCCCACCGATTCGTCCGCGCAGCGCGCGCGGTCTTTGCCCTGCTGGCCTGCACGGCGGCTTGTGCCGCGCAGGCGCAGGAGACGCGGCGCAGTTACGCCAATCCGGTCGATGTGGACTATCGCTACAACTTCGAGCACCTCAATGATGCGGTGAGCTACCGCACCGGCGCCGATCCGGTGATCGTGCGCCACGACGGGGCCTATTACCTGTTCCTGACCATTGCCGAGGGCTATTGGCGTTCGACCAACCTGCTGGACTGGACGTTCATCGCGCCCAGCCGCTGGTCCTTCGAGCCGGTGGTTGCGCCGGCGGCGGTCTCCGATGGCCAGCGCCTGGTGCTGATGCAGTCGGCCTACGCGCCGCGTCCGGTGCTGGAAAGCACGGATCCGGCCAGCGGGCAGCTGGACTTTTTGACCCGCGAGCTGCCGCCGCTGCCAGATGCGGTCAAGGCCAACCTGGACGATCAGGTCCCCAAGGGCATGATCCCGTCCGGTCCGTGGGATCCGGACCTGTTCATCGATGACGACGGCCAGTGGTACCTGTACTGGGGCTCGTCGGATGTCTATCCCCTCTACGGCATTGCGCTGGACCGCGCGCCGGGACGCTGGTCCTACCACGGCAAACCCAAGCCGCTGCTGACCCTGCAGCCGGACCGACATGGCTGGGAACGTTTCGGCCCCGATCATCACGGCGCGCGCTTTCCCGACGGCAAGCCGATCGGCAACTACCTGGAGGGCGCCTGGATGACTCGGCACGGCGGGCGCTACTACCTGCAGTACGGCGCACCGGGGACCGAGTACAACGTCTACGGCAATGGCACCTATGTGGGCGACGGGCCGCTGGGGCCGTTCACCTACGCCGAGTACAACCCGATCGCCTACAAGCCTGGCGGCTTCGTCGTGGGCGCGGGGCATGGCTCCACCTTCGAAGATGCGCACGGCAACTGGTGGAACACAGGCACGTCATGGATCGGGGTCAACGGCACTTTCGAGCGCCGCATCGGGATGTATCCGGCACGCTTCTACGATGACGGCCAGATGGGGGTGTCCACCCGCTTCGGCGACTTTCCGCACTGGATGCCCACCAACAGAGTCGATGATCCCGAAGCGCTGTTCACCGGCTGGATGCTGCTGTCCTGGCACAAGCCCGCGCTCGCCTCCTCCACGCTCGGTGAGTTCCAAGCGGGGCGTGCCACGGACGAGGATGCACGGACCTTCTGGGTGGCGGGCAGGACCGAGACCGGGCAGACCCTGCGCGTGGACCTGGGCGCGGAGATGACGGTGCGCGCGGCGCAGGTGAACTTCGCCGACTACCAGGCCGGGCGCTATGTCGACGCGCCGGACATCTACACCAGCTTCGAGCTGCAGCAGTCGCACGACGGGACGCACTGGGCGCCGCTGGCGCGCATCGACGACGACCCGGCCACACGCCGCGACCGGCCGAACGCCTACCTGCAGCTCGACACGCCGGTGCGTACCCGCTACGTCCGCTACGTGCATGGCCACATCGGCGGCGCGCACCTGGCCATCAGCGGGCTGCGCGTGTTTGGCAATGCCGACGGCCCGACGCCGGCCGCCCCCACCGGCATCACCGCCACGCGCCATGATGACCGCCGCGACGCGACGATCGCCTGGACCCCCGTGCCCGGTGCGATCGGTTACAACGTGCGCTGGGGCGTGCGCCCGGATCGGCTCACCCTGTCTTACCAGGTCTTCGCCGACCACGGCACCACGCTGGAGCTGCGCGCGCTCAACGTGCAGCCCGGGTACTCGGTGTCGGTGGAAGCGTTCAACGAGGCCGGGGTGTCACCGCTGGGGCGCGTGGTGTCCATGCCCTGACCGCCAATGCAGTTGCGGTCAGACCAGCGACTTCATCGAGACATCGACCTTGACGATCGGCGACTTGATGACGATGTAGGAAAAATACTTGCTGATGCCGATGTTGCGGTCCAGGAGGGTCTCGATCAGCTCCTGGTAGTGGGCCACGTCGCGCACCACGAACTTGAGCAGATAGTCGAAACCACCGCTGACCAAGTGACATTCGTTGAGCTCGTCGATGCTGCGCAAGCCGTGTTCGAACTTGTCGAAGTCCTCGCGCCGGTGATTGACCAGCGTCACCGAGGTGTAGACCACCTGCACCCGGAACAGTTTGGCCAGGTCCAGGCGCGCGCCATAGCCGGCGATGTAGCCGGCACGCTCCAGTCGCTTGACCCGCGCCAGGCACGGGCTGGCCGACAGGCCGACGCGCTCGGCCAGGTCCGCGTTGGTGACCCGCCCGTTGCGTTGCAGTTCGGCCAGGATGTTGATGTCGATGCGGTCGAGCTTGGGTGGCTTGTCCATGGCGGATGTCTTGGTCTTCTGCGCCTTACCGCAGGGCCCGCTGGTGCGCCTTCACCAAGTCGGCCATGGAGTGGAAGCAGAAATCGGTCTTGGGCTTGGTGCCCGGGTCCATGGTCGCCCCGTAACCCTGCTGGGCGTGGCGACGGTGGATCCAGCAGCTGGCGAGCCCGAGGGCGTTGGCCGGCTGGTGGTCGTGGTACAGGCTCTCGGCGGTATGCAGGATGTCCTGCTTGCCCAAGCCGAGCTCGGCCAGGCTTTCGAGCATGTAGGCGAAATTGCGCGGAGAAGGCTTGTAGGAGCCGATGTCCTCGGCGGTGTAGATCGCATCGAATTGGACCTGCAGCTTCTCGTTGGAATGGCTGAAGGAGCGGTTGTCGACGTTGGAGAGGATCACCAGCTTGTAGTGCTTCTTCAGATACTGCAGGGCTTCGGCCGAATCCGGGAACGCCGGCCAGTGGCGCACCGAGCGCCCGTAGTGTTCGCACGCATCCACCGACACCGCAACGCCCCATTCCTCGGCCAGGCGCTCGTACACCACCGCCAGCAAATCGCAGTAGCGCTTGGCCGGGGTGTCGCGCTGCAGGGTGGATTCGTGGCGGGCGTGGGCCTGCAGGATCTGGTCGCGGCCGAGCTGCAGACCGGCCCTGGCCGCCTTGGCGGTCAACTCGGCCAGGCCTTCGATCATGCCCGATTCCCAGTCGATCAACGTGCCGTAGCAGTCGAAGGTGAGGGCCTTGAAATCGGTCAACTGCATGGTGGAAATCCTTGAGGTTAAGCGTCTTGTCCAAGGCCCTGGCAGGGCACTGGACGATCAGGCCGATGTCGGTGCCAGTGCGATCGGCGGCGAGCGCGACGCACGCAAGGCAGGCGCGGCGACGCGGCACGCTCGACCCGGCCCGACGGCCGCTAGTCGGGATCGCCCAGCGGATGGTAGGCGCGGTCGAACCAGACCAATCCTCCCGCCTGCGCGGCCGTGCTGACGGCCACCACCTCGCAGAAGAACACGCTGTGGGTGCCCACCTCGCTGATGTCGGTGATGCGGCAGTCCAGCGCGGCGCTGGCATCGGCCAGCACCGGGGCGCCGGTCTCCAGCACCTCCCAGGCGTCGTGCTCGAAGCGGGTCCCGGCATCGGCCGGCGTGGCGAAGCGGCCGGCCACGACGCGATGGTGGCGCGACAGCACGTTGACGCACAGCACGCCGTTGTCGCGAAACACCTGATGCGAGCCGGAACGGCGGTTCATGCAGACCAGGACGGTCGGCGGCGCATCGGTCACGCTGCACACGGCCGAGGCCGTGAGGCCGTGGCGCCCGGCCGGGCCTGCGGTGGTGACGACATTGATGGCCGCGCCCAGGCGTGACATGGCGTGGCGGAAACGTTCGGAATTCATGACCCGCCTATTGTCCACGCTTGTGGCGGGCGGTTTCACACCCGTACACGACACGCTGCGGATCGCCTGGGCAGGCGGGGCGACCTATTCCACCGCTGAAGACCCCGGCGGGGCGGCTTCCAGCGTCGTGCCAGGCGGAAGATCCCCATGCTGGCGGGCCAGGATCCGGCCCCAGATCCGGCCGAACGCCTGGCGCCGGCTGTCTTCGTCAAGGCCCGATCCGTTGGTGTCGCGCAGAAAGCGCCGAAGCGCCTCTTCCACCGACTCGCGCGGGTGATCCAGCGCGATGCGGTAGGCCAGGCTGACCACCGGCCAGCGCGCATCGAACTCTTCCGTGGACATGCCCTGCCCGGCGCAGTACGTGCGCCAGTAATCTTCTTCGCGGTCCAGACACCACACCAGCTGGTGACCGGTGCCGCGCGGATCCTTCGCACTCCCCATTTTTACCCCTCGTTTGTCCCGATTGCCCCGTCCATCGAACATCCCAGAGCCTGGGTTGGAATGCCGTGAAACAGCCCGTCCTGATGCGGCAGGCCGGACGCGATGCGCGTGCTGCACCGTGGCCCGGTGATCGCACGCGCCGCGCATGGCCGGCGGCGCCTCGCCAGGGCTAGGCTAGCGGGATTCCCTCCGCCAAGCCGCCCCGCATCGATGTACAAGCTCCCCACGACCGCCACGGCGCCGTTCTGTCCTTCGGCCGTCACCGACAGCGTCGCGGTGCCGGCAGGCGCTTCACTGCCGCGGCGCCTGCTGGCCTTCCTTGGGCCGGGGCTGCTGGTGTCGGTGGGCTATATGGACCCGGGCAACTGGGCCACGGCGATCGAAGCCGGATCGCGCTTTGGGTATGCGTTGCTGTTCGTGGTGGTCCTGGCCAGCCTGTCGGGGATGGTCCTGCAGAACCTGGCCTCGCGCCTGGGCATCGTCACCGGGCAGGACCTGGCGCAGCTGTCGAGCGCGCGCTACGCGCCGCGCGTGGCGCGCGGGCAATGGCTGCTGGCCGAGCTGTCCATCGTGGCCACCGACCTGGCCGAGGTGCTGGGCGCGGCGCTGGCCTTCCACCTGCTGCTGGGCGTCTCGATCACCACCGGCGTGGTGCTGACCGCCTTCGACACGGTGATCGTGCTGGCCTTGCAGGGGGCGAAGTTCCGCCGGCTGGAGGCCATCGTGCTGGGCCTGATCGTCACGATCGGCGTCTGCTTCGCCGTGGAACTGCTGCTGATCAAACCGCTGTGGCCGGAGGTGGCCGCGGGCCTGCGCCCGAGCTGGGAGATGCTGAGCCACCAGGCGCCGCTGTACCTGGCCATCGGCATCCTGGGCGCCACCGTGATGCCGCACAACCTGTACCTGCACTCCTCGGTGGTGCAGACCCGCGTGGGCGGACGCGATGACGCCGCCAAGGCCAGCGCGGTGCGCTTTGCCCGTGTGGACACCATTGGCTCGCTGTCGCTGGCGCTGCTGGTCAACGCGGCGATCCTGATCCTGGCCGCGGCGGCGTTCCATCGCAACGGGCAGACGGTGGTGGAGATCCAGGACGCCTACCACCTGCTCGATCCGCTGGTCGGCGGCACCGTGGCCAGCCTGTTGTTCGGCGTGGCGCTGCTGGCCTCCGGGCAGAGCTCGACCTTCACCGGCACCATCGCCGGGCAGGTGGTGATGGATGGCTTCCTGCACATCAAGATCCCGTGCTGGCAGCGGCGCCTGATCACCCGCGCCCTGGCCCTGGCCCCAGCGCTGGTCGGCGTGCTGTGGCTGGGCGAGGGCGCGGTGGGCAAGCTGCTGGTGCTCAGCCAGGTGGTGCTGAGCCTGCAACTGCCCTTCGCGCTGTGGCCGCTGATCCGCTTCACTTCCGACCGCACGCTGATGGGGCGCTTTGCTAACAGCGCGCCGGTGGCGGCGTTGGCGTGGCTGTTGTTCGGCCTGATCTCGCTGGCGAACCTGGCGCTGCTGTATTTCTGGATCGCCTAGGGCGTGTCGCCCCTAGGGCGCCCAGGGGTCGGGCTCGCCCACCGCGGTGCCCTGCGCGGTCAGGTCCAGCATCGGGTGGGTGGCGCTGTCGTAGCGCGTCCAGGTCGGCAGCCCCGCGCCGTTGGGATTGCCGGTCTTGACGAAGTTCACCAGGTAGCCGCTGGCCAGGCGCGCGGCCGTGCGGTCCTGCGCGGTGGTGTCGGCGCCGTACTTGATGTCGGCGGTGTCGAAGAAGAACGGGATGTCGCTGGCGTGGTTGGCGCCCGCATTGTCCGGCGTGCGCGCCGAGCCGGCCACGTAGGAGAACCGGTAGTACCAGGTCGGGATGCCCTGGTCGGCCAGCAGGCCGGCGACCTCGCGCGCGCCGGTGACCATGTAGCCCTCGCGCCCGCCGATGTCGTTGCTGGTGGCGCCGACCATCACCGGGACCTTGTTGAACCGTCCCGCGGCGTACGCCGTCCCCATGTCCACGGCGACCTTGCCATCGACGATGGGGCTGCTGAAGGTCTTGGGCGCATCGCTGGGGGCGAAGGCGGTGGCCAGGTTCAAGCCGTCGGTGACCGCCTGCGGCGAGAGCGCACGCAGCTTGGCCAGCGCCTGCGGATCATCGGCGGCGATGCCCTTGGACTGGGCGAAGCGCACGCCGGTCGCTTCGGCCCCGGCCAGGTCGCCCTTGCTGGTGCCGTCGCCGCCGGACTGGATCACCGCCTGGTCGAACAACCCGGCGGCCATCGGCGAGGTCAGCAGCATGTGCACCGACATGCCACCTGCACTCTCGCCGACGATGGTGACCCGGTCCGGATCGCCACCGAAGGCGGCGATGTTGCGCTGGATCCAGCGCAAGGCCGCCAGCTGGTCCATGTAGCCGTAGTTGGCCAGCAGACCGTGGTCGGCATCGGCGGCGGTCAGCTGCGGATGGGCGAAAGTGCCGAAGCGGCCCACGCGGTAGTTGAAGCTGGCCACCACGATGCCCTGCCGGGCCAACGCCGCGCCGGCATAGGTCGGCGGCGAGGCCCCGCCGTTGACGAAGCCGCCGCCGTAGATCCACACCAGTACCGGCAGCTTGCCCTTGGCCTGGGCCGGCTTCCAGACATTGGCGTACAGGCAGTCCTCGGCCGGCGTGGTGCCCAGTGGCGCGGCGTCGCTGGGGAAGGGCTTCTGCATGCAGTCCGGACCATAGGCGCTGGCATCGCGCACGCCGGACCAGGCCGCGGCCGGCTGCGGCGCGCGCCAGCGCAGCGCGCCCACCGGCGGGGCGGCGAACGGGATGCCCTTGAACGCGGTCACCCCATCGGCGCGCGCGCCCTGCAGGCGCCCGGTGTCGATGCGTACCTGGTCTGGCGGCGTTGCATCGGATCCCGTCGCGCAGGCGGACAGCAGGGCCAGCGAGGCGCACAGCGCGAGCGTGGGCAGCAGCGGGCGGGACAGCGACATCGGCATTCCTCATCACGCCCGCCAGCCGCGGGCGCCGCCGAAGATCGCGCAATGGCGCCGGCTTGTCATCCCGCAGTGCGGCCTGCCCGGTTCAGCGGCCGCCGGATTGAACGTCGCAGGCCGCTGCCGTTCAGATCACCGAAGCGCTGTCGACGAAGCCGGCGACGGCCGGCCATCGATGCGCGTGCGTGGATCGCGCACCGATCCCCGGCGCCATCCGATCGCGCTGCCAGGAGGCGAATATCCGCGCGCGGGGCCAGCCGCGGGGTTTTCCCGGCCACGCTCCGCTGCGGAGCGAGACCGGGAAACCCAACGCGAATCAGCCCTGGATGAAGGCCAGCAGGTCGTCGTTGAGGACCTGCGCATGGGTGGTGAGCATGCCGTGCGGGAGGCCCGGATAGACCTTGAGCGTGCCGTTCTGCAGCAGTTTGACCGACAGGCGCGAGGCATCGTCGATCGGCACGATCTGGTCGTCATCGCCATGCATCACCAGGGTCGGCACGGTGATCTTCTTGAGGTCCTCGGTCTGGTCGGTTTCCGAGAACGCCTTGATGCCCTCGTAGTGCGCCTTGGCACCGCCGGCCATGCCCTGCCGCCACCAGTTCTCGATCACGCCCTGGGAGACCTGTGCGCCTTCGCGATTGAAGCCGTAAAACGGACCGGCGGCCACGTCCAGGAAGAACTGCGCGCGGTTGCCGGCCAGGGCCTGGCGGAAGCCGTCGAACACCTCGATCGGCGTGCCGCCCGGGTTGTCCGGGGTCTTGACCATCAGCGGCGGCACCGCGCTGACCAGCACGGCCTTGGCTACGCGCCCGGCCGGCTGGCCGTGACGCGCCACGTAGCGGGCCACCTCGCCACCGCCGGTGGAGTGCCCGATGTGCACCGCCTCGCGCAGGTCCAGGTGCTCGACCACCGCGGCCGCGTCGGCGGCGTAATGGTCCATGTCGTGGCCTTCGCTGACCTGGCTGGAGCGGCCGTGGCCGCGCCGGTCGTGGGCGACGACCCGGAAGCCCTTGCCGAGGAAGTACAGCATCTGCGCATCCCAGTCGTCGCTCGAGAGCGGCCAGCCGTGATGGAACATGATGGGCTGGGCCGTCTTGGGGCCCCAGTCCTTGAAGAAGATCTCGACGCCGTCTTGGGTGGTGACTGTGCTCATGATCGTGTGCTCCGGGTTGAAGGGCGGGAACGACTGAGGCTAGGCCGGACAGATGACGCCAGCCATCGCGGGGGGGAAGTGCGTGGCGCGTACCGAGGCATGGGGCGAGGCAATGCGAGCAGGCCTGTCGAGGCTTTCGCTCGGGCCCATGCTGGCGAACGCAGGGTACACCTGGAGCGGGCCGTTCCCGCTCGGCGTCAGGCGCGCGTCGGTCAGTGCGCGGCGCGCGTGCCCTGCACGCGCCGCACCAGCACGAAGAACAACGGCACCAGCAGCACCGCGAGGACGGTGCCGGTGGCCATGCCGCCGATCACGCTGATCCCGATCTCGCGGCGGCTGGCCGCGCCGGCGCCGGTGGACAGGGCGAGCGGGATCACGCCGGCCACGAAGGCCAGCGAGGTCATCACGATCGGCCGCAGGCGCAGGCGCGCACCGGCCAGGGCCGCCTCCAGCGCCGGGCGCCCTGCTCGCCGCCGGGCTTCGGCGAACTCGACGATCAGGATCGCGTTCTTGGCCGACAGGCCGATCGTGGTCAGCAGCCCGACCTGGAAATAGATGTCGTTGTCGAAGCCGGCCAGCGTGGTGGCCAGCACCGTGCCCAGCACGCCCAGCGGGATCACCATCAGCACCGCGACGGGGATCGACCAGCTCTCGTAGAGCGCGGCCAGGCACAGGAAGATGAAGGCGATCGAGGCGCCGTAGAGGAGCAGGGTCTGGTTGCTGGACATGCGCTCCTGGTAGGACAGCCCACTCCACTGCAGGTCGAACCCGGGTTGCGCATCGACCAGGCCCTGCATGATGTCCATCGCCTTGCCCGAGCTGACCCCGTCGGCCGCGCTGCCCTGCAGCTCCAGTGCGGCCAGGCCGTTGTAGCGTTGCTGCAGCTGGGCGCCGCGCGTCCAGCCCGTGCTGGCGAAGGTGTCGAAGGACACCATCTGCCCGCCGCTGCCGCGCACGTACCACTGGCCGATGTCCTCCGGCCGTGCGCGATACGGCGCATCGCCCTGGATGTACACGCGCTTGACCCGGCCGCGATCGATGAAGTCGTTGACGTAGGTGCCGCCCCAGGCGGCCGACAGGGTCGCGTTGATGTCCGACTGGGCCAGGCCCAGCGCACTGGCCTGGGCCTGGTCGATGTCCACGTGCAGCTGAGGCTTGTCGCCCAGGCCGTTGAGGCGCACGGCGGTCAGGCGGCTGTCCTCGCCGGCCTGGTCCAGCACGGCCTGCTGGGCGCGCAGCAGCGCCTGGCGGCCGGCCCCGTTGCTGTCACGCAGCCACAGCTCGAAGCCGCTGGACTGGCCCAGCCCGCGCACCGCGCCGGGCGCCAGCACGCTGACCTTGTCCTCGGTGGACTTGCGGAAGTGCGCGTTGGCCCGCGCGATGATGGCCGCCGCGGTGCCCTCGCTGCCGCGTTCGCCCCATGGCTTGAGCGAGAGGAAGCCCTGACCTGCGTTCTGGCCCACGCCTGCGTTGTTGCGACCCACCACCAAAAATACCGACTCGACGTAGGCCTTCTCCTGGGTGAGGAAGTAGTCGCTCACCCGCCTGGCCAGCTGCTCGGTGGCCGGCAGCGGCGTGCCTTCCGGCGCGTTGAACTGCACGCGGATCTGACCCTGGTCCTCCACCGGGAGAAAGCCGGTGGGCATGCGCGCGTAGAGCAGGCCCACGGCCAGCGCGATGCCCACATACAGCGCCATCCAGCGCCAGGGCCGCGCCAGCAGCCGGCCCAGGCGGCGCTGGTACCCGTCCTGGGCGCGCTCGACGTTGCGGTTGAACCAGCGGAAGAACCGCCCCGGCTTGCGCTCGGCTTCCACCGGCTTGAGCAACGTGGCGCACAGGGCCGGGGTCAGGGTCAACGCGACCAGCGCCGACAGACCCATGGCCGAGACCATGGTGATGGAGAACTGCCGGTAGATGATGCCGGTGGAACCGCCGAACAGCGCCATCGGCAGGAACACCGCGCCCAGCACTACGGTGATGCCGATCAGCGCGCCGGTGATCTCCCCCATCGACTGCTCGGTGGCCTCGCGCGGCGGCAGGTGCTGCTCGTGCATGATGCGCTCGACGTTCTCCACCACCACGATGGCATCGTCCACCAGCAGGCCGATGGCCAGGACCATGGCGAACAGGGTCAGGGTGTTGATGGTGAAGCCGGTCACCGCCAGCACGCCGAAGGTGCCCAGCAGCACCACCGGCACGGTGATCGCCGGGATCAGCGTGGCCCGCGCGTTCTGCAGGAACAAATACATCACCAGCACCACCAGCACGATCGCTTCCAGCAGGGTGTGGACCACCCCTTCGATCGAGAGCTTCACGAACGGCGTGCTGTCGCGCGGATAAGCCACCTCCAGCCCCGGCGGGAAGGTCTCCTTCAGGCGCTCCACCTCCGCGCGCACCGCGTCGGCGGTCTCCAGTGCATTGGCCCCGGAGGCCAGCGAGACCGAGAAGCCGGAGGCCGGATAGTTGTTGAGGAAGCTGGCGTCCTGGTAGGACTCCGCGCCGATCTCCACCCGGGCCACATCCCCCAGGCGCACGCTGGCACCGCTGGGCTGGGTAGCCAGGATGATGTCGCGGAACTGCGCGGGGGTCTGCAGACGCGACTGTGCAGTGACCGTGGCATTGAGCGTCTGCTCCGGCCCGGACGGCTGCTGGCCCAGTTCGCCGGCGGTGACCTGGGTGTTCTGGGCGCGGATCGCCGCGCTCACATCGCCGGGCATGAGCTGGTAGGCGGCCAGCTTGTGCGGGTCCAGCCAGATGCGCATCGCGTAGGACGCGCCGAACACGTTGACCTCGCCCACCCCGTTGATGCGGCTGACCGGGTCCTGCACGTAGCTGACCATGTAGTCGGCGATGTCCACGCGGGTGAGCTGGTGGGTGGTGTCGTACAAGGCCACCACCATCAGGCTGTCGCCCTGCGACTTGGACACCCGCACGCCGCGTGACTGCACTTCCTCGGGCAACCGGTTGAGTGCCTGGTTGACCGCGTTCTGCACCTGGACCTGGGCGATGTCCGGGTCAGCGGACTGGTCGAAGGTGACGCTCACGCGGGCCTGGCCCGCCGACGAACTGGTCGATGAGAAATACAGCAGGTGGTCGATGCCGGTCAGCTGCTGCTCGATCACCTGGGTGACGCTGTTCTCCACCGTCTGCGCCGAGGCGCCGTTGTAGGTGGCGCTGATGTTGACCTGCGGCGGGGCGATGTCCGGGTACTGCTCCACCGCCAGGGTGGCGATGGCGATGGCACCGGCGGCCATGATGCAGATCGCCAGCACCCAGGCGAACACCGGCCGGTGGATGAAGAAGCGCGGGAGCACGGCTCAGCCCTGTTCGGCAGGGGCGGCGGCCGGCGCGGCCGCGCTGACCACGACCTTCTCGCCGTCGCGCAGGCCCTCACCGCCACCGGTCACGATGCGCTCGCCCGCCTTGAGACCCTTGTCGACCAGCCAGCGGTTGCCGACCGAGCGCAGGGTGGTGAACTGGCGCAGGTGGGCAACGTCATCCTGGCCGACCACCCAGACCTGGGCATCGCCGCGCGGGGTGCGGTCCACCGCCGCCTGCGGCACCAGCAGCGCCTGCTGGCGCACGCCCTGGCCGACGCGCGCGCGCACGTACATGCCCGGCAACAGCTCGCCCTCCGGGTTGGGAAAGCGGGCGCGCAGGGTGATGCTGCCGGTGGCCTGGTCCACGTCGATATCGGCGAATTCCATGGTGCCGGGCACGGCATAGGCGGTGCCATCAGACAGGGTGAGGTGCACCTGCGCACTGGAGGCCTCCACACCGCCGGCGGCGATGGCGCGGCGCAGGGCCAGGTATTCGTTGCTGGACTGGGTGATATCCACGTTCATCGGATCCAGCTGCTGGATGCGCGCCAGCGGATCGGCCTGGGCGGAGGTCACCAGGGCGCCGGGCGTGAACAGGGCGCGGCCGATACGCCCGCCGATCGGCGCGGTCACCGTGGCAAAGCGCAGGTTGGTGCGTGCGGTGTCCAGCGCCGCGCGGTTGGCATCGGCGGCGGCGGCGGCCTGCTTGTAGGTGGCGACCGCATCGTCGACCTCCTGCTGGGAGATCAGCTGGGTCTTGCCCAGTTGCTGGTAGCGCTGGGCCTGCAGCCGCGCGGTGGCCAGCGCGGCCTCGGCCGTGGCCAGGTTCGCGCGCGCCTCGTTGCTGGCCGCCTGGTAGAGCGTGGGATCGATCTGGAACAGCGGTTGGCCCGCCTTGACCGTCTGGCCTTCGGTGAACAGCCGCTTGCGCAGCACGCCGCCGACCTGCGGGCGCACCTCGGATTCCTCAGAGGCCACGGTGCGGCCGGCCAGTTCGGTCTCCAGGGCCACCGACTGCGGGGCCAGGGTCATCACCCTGACCTGGCGTGTCGTGCGTGCCGGCGCGTCGGCCTTGCCCTGGCAACCCGCCAGCGCCAATGCCGCGATCATCAGCAGGCCGGTCCATGCGCTGATACGTCCTGACATGAAAGAGGATCGGAAACAGGCAACTCGACGCATCGTGGGCAGGGGCTTGGCGGTGGGGGGCAAAGTCGCGGAATCCTACGCGATCCGGGCAAACACCCGGATCGTCGCGACACAGTCTGGCTCCTGCATTGCCGCGCGATGGCGTCCATGACCGGTTCGTCATGCCCAGGCCAGAGCGCGGACAGACGCGACGCGGTCCGCCACGCTAAGCCATCTCGATGCGACACGGGGTATTGGCAGCGGCGCGCAAGTCGAACAGGTTTGCCGATTGTCCCGCAGGCCGGGTCAACGCGACCGACGCGACGCCGGCGTGGCCGCCTCGGCGCGCAGACTGGCGACCAGTTCCTCCAGCGCCGGATCGTCCATGCCCTGCCCTGGCCGCAGCAGGCCGATCTCGCGATGGAAGGCCGCCTCGCCCAAGCGCATGGCGCGCACTGTGGGTGGCAGTGCAGTCCCGTCGTCCGCGCACGGCACCAGGGCCACGCCCAGGCCCGCGGCGACCAGGGCGGTCATGGCCGGCAGGTCATCGACCTCGATCGATTCGCGCGGCTGCAGGCGCTGGGTTCGCAGGAAGCGGTCCACCTGGCGCCCGCCGAACGAACTGCGCTCGTAGCGGATGAAGGGATGCGCCTCCAGCACGCTGCGCCAGGCACGCGCCCGCAGCGTGGCCGGCACCAGCAGCATGTAGGGCTCGCGCCGCAGCGGGGTCCACGCCAGCCCCGCCGGGGTGCCGAAAGGCGGGCGGATCATCACTGCCAGTTCCAGTTCGCCGGCATCCAGTTGATCCATCAGATGCAGGGAGATCCCCGGGACGACCTGCAGCGGACGCCGCGGATGGGCCTGACGCCAGCGCGCCAGTGCGCCGGGCAGCAGGTCGGTCTGCACCGAGGCGATCGCGCCGATTCGCAGCCGTGCCTGGGCGGTGTCGGGCGTGGCCGGGTCGGCCAGTGCGTCGAAGCGCGCCACCAGCTCCTGCGCCCGCGCCAGGGTGCGCAGGCCGTCGGCATTGAGCGTGGCCGAGCGTCCCGTGCGGTCGAACAGGCGCAGGCCCAGCTGGGCCTCCAGCCGCTTGATCTGCCCGCTCACCGCCGCCTGGGTCAGGCCGATGCGTGCGCCGGCGGCGGCAAAGGTGCCGTGGCGGGCCACGGCCAACAGGGTACGTAGCTCCGCGATCACGCGTGCATCACCAAAAGTTGGGCTGAGGGCTCGAATATATCGTTTTCCATCGCGACTGCTGATGGGTAAAACGGGAGGCCGCACCCCATGCCTGGAGCCTCACGATGGACACCGCCGCCACCTTGCCCCCGTTTCACCTGGCCTTTCCGGTCCACAGCCTGGAGGCTGCGCGCGGCTTCTACGGCGGATTGCTCGGCTGCCCGGAAGGACGCAGCTCGCCGGAATGGGTGGACTTCAACTTCCACGGCCACCAGATCGTGGCCCACCTGGCCCCGCAGGAGACCGGCGCGGCGGCGACCAATGCGGTCGACGGCCACGGCGTCCCGGTGCGGCACTTCGGCGTGGTCCTGCCGATGGAGGCGTGGAAGGCGATGGCCCAGCGCCTCACCGCCGCCGGTACCGAATTCGTCATCGCCCCCTACATTCGCTTCAAGGGCGAACCGGGGGAACAGGCGACCATGTTCTTTCTGGATCCCAGCGGCAACGCGATCGAGCTGAAGGCCTTTGCCGATCTCTCGCGCCTGTTCGCCAAGTAAGCCCCGTCTCCAATGCGGTCGCTGTCATGCACACGTCATGGCCGCGACCCGAAAATGCCGCCCCGTGGACGGTGACTGGATGCCCGTCCTGCTGGCGGCGTCCCCCGGCGCGCCCGACCCCAATCTTCGGACGCCCCTCATGGACCCTCTGCCTGCCGCGTCGGCCGACGCGGTCCTCGACACGCCCGCTGCCACCGCGCCGACGCCCGCATCCGGTTCCGGCTTCCGCATGGCCTACCAGCCCATCGTGCGCCTGCGCGACCGCAGCGTCGCCGGGCACGAGGCCCTGATGCGCCCGGACGATGGGCGCTCGCCACTGGCCCTGCTGGAGGCCGCGCGCCACCGCCGCACGCTGGGCGAACTGGAGACCCGCGCGGTCGAAGCCGCCGTGCGCGCGTTCGACTTCGCCACCGGCGGCCGCCTGCTGCTCAACCTCAGTGCCAATGCGCTGCTGCGCGGTGCCGTGCGCTCGGGCGAGGTGCTCCGCGCGCTGCAGGGCTCGGGCCAGGACCTGAGCCGCTTCGTGGTGGAAATCACCGAGCGCGACATCGTCGAGGACGCCAAGGGCCTGGCCCACGTGCTGGGCTTCCTGCGCGCGGCCGGCGCGCGCGTGGCCCTGGATGACTTCGGCAACGGGCATTCCAACTTCGAGCTGTGGCACGAGCTGTTGCCGGAGTTCGTCAAGATCGACCGGTACCTGGTGGATGGCCTGTCCGAAAGCCCCGGCAAGCTGGCCGTGGTGCGCGCCCTGGTCCAGGTGGCCGACAGCTACGGCACCGAACTGATCGCCGAAGGCGTGGAGCGCATCGAGGATCTGCGCCTGCTGCAGGACCTGGGCATTCCCTACGTGCAGGGTTACCTGCTGGGACGGCCGGCGTTCCACACCACCACCACGGTGCCCGCGGAGCTGGAGGCGCTGGGCCACGGCAAGACCCCGGTGTGGCCGCGCAGCGGGCGCCCCAGCGGCATCCGCCGGGTCACCGCCGAGCACATGCTGGTCGAAGCGCCGAGCATCCAGGTGGACAGCACCAACAACGATGCCGAAGCGATCTTCCGCGCCAATCCCGAGCTCAACGCGATCCCGGTCCTGGACGCGCAGCAGCGTCCGGTGGGCCTGATCAACCGCCGCGTATTCAACGAGCGCATGGCCATCCCCTTCGCCCGCGAACTGATCGGCAAGAAGCCCTGCACCGTGCACATGCATGCCTCGCCGGTGCTGTGCGACGTGGGCCAGAGCATCGACGAGATGTCGCAGATCCTGCTTGGCGAGGACCAGCGCTACCTGCATGACGGGTTCATCGTCACCGAGCACGGACGCTACCGCGGGGTGGGCGCGGGCGAGGCGCTGGTGCGCCGGGTCACCGAGCTGCGCATCGAGGCGGCGCGCTACGCCAACCCGTTGACCCTGCTGCCAGGCAACATTCCCATCACCGAGCACATCAACCGCCTGCTGGAGAGCGGGCGGGCGTTCGTGGCCTGCTACTGCGACCTGGACAACTTCAAGCCCTACAACGACCAGTACGGGTACTTCCGCGGCGATCGCATGATCCAGCTGGTCGCCTCGGTGATCACCGCGCATGTGGACCCGCAGTGGGACTTCGTCGGCCACGTCGGAGGCGACGACTTCGTCATCCTGATGCAGAGCGAGGACTGGCTGGCACGCTGCCAGGCCATCGTGGCCGACTTCAACCAAGGGGCGCTGTCGCTGTTCGACGCACGCGAGGTCGCGCGCGGCATGCTGGAAGGCGAGGACCGCAGCGGGCGCCAGGCCAGTTTCCCGCTGACCACCCTGACCATCGGCATCGTCCCGTCCGACGCGACCCGGTTCGAAGGCGCCGAGGCGATCGCCTCCTGCGCGGCCGGCGCCAAGCGCGAGGCCAAGCGCCTGAAACGGGGCGTGCATGTCATGCCAGGCGTGCCGGCGCCGGCCTGAGCCGGGAAAAAAAGAAGGCCGGGGTGACCGGCCATAGAAGGGGTAGCCTCCGGCCCGTGCGATGCGACGTGCTCAATGTCGCGCCCTGGGATCCGTGCCGAGCAGCATCCAATGCTGATGCGAGGGTTGCCGCCGGAGGCAGAGCCAGCATGCGCCCGGCCGGCCGGGCCGTCTGTCGGGCATCGGCGCGGGCGGTTGTAGGAAAACTCCGACCCCCGGACTCAGCGGCCGATGGCCTGCTCGAGTTCCTCCAGGCCGATGGCGCCACTGTCCACATCGCCGGCCAGGGTGAAGTCCAGGTCCGATTCGCGATCTTCCGGATGCAGGGTATAGCCATGGCGCTCGAGGATCGCGCGCTTCTGGGCGACGGTGAGCAGGTACAGGACCGAAGGAAAGTTCGACATCGACAAAGGCCGGGCCGGTGTGGGTTGAGGGGCCAGCGCGCATTCTACCGGTGGCCGGGGGTGAATCCAGGTCACCGGCGCTCGCTCGGTCCGGGCACGGCACACGCCGGCCCGGCCTGGTCCCTTCACCCAGTTGGCCGCGTGCCGATGCAGGCCGGCCCGCCGTCATCCGGCCGGTGTTCGATCACTTCCGGTGGCTCGGCCGCAGCCCGTCGCGGCGTGAGCTTGTCGACCGTGGCAAGCCCGCCTCCAGCTCTCAAAAACCCGTCGCCCACGCCACAAACGCGTCGCGGCTCGGACGCGCCCGGACATCCACAGGCGGCAGGCACCGCGCTGGCGTTGGCGTTGGCCATCCGTACGGCACGGCCGATCGACCACCCTCGGGCCGCCTTGGCTTGGGCCGACGCGTTCAGTCGACCTGGATGGCGTCCACCCGATCAGGATAGAACGCCAGGTGGCCGGCGATGGCATGCACCGCTGCATGCGGGCGCTCATAACTCCAGGCGATCCCCGGCCCGGCCGTTCCCACCGGCGCGTAGTACGCCGCATGGCCCTTGTACGGGCAGTACGTCGACTCCGGGGTCCGCGCCAGGGCGCGCATGTCCACGTCCGCGCGCGGCAGGTAGTAGACCGGCGGGTAACCGGCCTCCTGCAGGAGCAGGGCGCGGCGGGAATCTGCAAGGGTCGCGCCGTTCAGGGTGACCACCACACGGCCGGCATGGGCCGCGAGCGTGATCGGGTGGTCGGGGCCAGGGGTCTTGATGGCTGCGTTGGGCATGGTGCGCCGTCTTCGGGCGGGGGCAGGGCCGCAGCAAACCACCGTGCTCCTTTGCGCCAGGTGAGGGCGCGATGACCGCAGGCGTCACATCGCGTGCACGCTGCCCGGACGCCCGCTGGTCGCTAACATCCCCTGCATCGTGACTGCCCGGGTCCACCATGACTCGCTCCCTCCTGCCTCGCCTGTCCCTGTCGGTCCTGCTGCTGCTCAGCGTCGCCGCCCACGCTGGCGCACCCGTCGCGGCGGTCCGGGTGACGTTCGATCGCGACGGCATCCAGTCACGCCAGGCGCACGGCGTGGCCGACCGCGCCACTGGGCGTGCGGTCACCGCTGACGACCCGGTGCGCGTGGCCTCGATCTCCAAGCTGGTGGTGGCCATCGGCGTGATGCGCCTGGTCGAGGCCGGCACCCTGGACCTGGACGCGGATGTGTCCGACCAGCTCGGCTGGCCGCTGCGCAACCCGGCCTTCCCCGACACCCCGATCACCCTGCGCCTGCTGCTTTCGCACCGCTCCAGCCTGACCGATGCGGCCGGCTACTACGCCACCCCGTTGGACGGCCAGCTCAAGGAGATCCTGGACGATCCGCGCGCCTGGGATGGCGCGCATGCGCCGGGCACCTTCTTTCGCTACACCAACCTCAACTTCCCGCTGGTGACCGCGGTGATGGAGCGCGCCACCGGCGAGCGCTTCGACAGACTGATGCAACGCTTGGTGCTGGCGCCGTTGAAGCTGGACGCCTGCTACAACTGGGACACCTGCAGCGCCGCAAGCGCCGCGCGCGCGGTCGTCCTGTACGACGCCGACGGCACGCCGGTGAAGGACGACAACCACGGTGCGCGCCCGGCCTGCTCGGTGGTGCCGGCCCGCGACGGGAGTTGCAACCTGTCGATGTGGACAGCCGGTGCCAACGGCGCGACGTTCTCCCCGCAGGGCGGCCTGCGCATTTCGGCCGACGGCCTGGCCCGCATCGGGCGCCTGTTGCTGGGCGATGGCCAGGTGGATGGCGTGCGCCTACTCAGCGCCGCCTCGGTGCGGACCCTGACCACACCGGTGTGGACCTGGCACGCCGGCAATGGCGTGGCCTACGAGGAGGACGGCAGCACGCCGGGGCGGGCCATGATCTGCCGCTACGGGCTGGCGGTGCAGACCCTGGCCACGCCGGGCAGCGACTGTGGCGATGACCTGTTTGGCGACGGCGTGGCGCGCGTGGGCCACGCGGGCGAAGCCTACGGACTGCTGTCCGGGCTATGGATCGACCGCGCGGCCGGCACGGGCGTGGCCTATTTCGCCACCGGGGTGGGCGGCAGCCCGCCCGGGCGGCACTCGGCCTTCAGCGCCATCGAGGAGACCTTGGCGCGTGGGGCGACCGCGCCTGCCGCGTCCGAATGAACCCGCGCCACGCGTCCGGATCACGATGGCGCATCGTTTCATCTTCGCGCGCAATTTCGATTGCAGTAACGGATTGTCTCGCCAAGCGTGCTGGCTGACCTTGCGTCGGGTCTTTACGCTGAAGGCCGACTCTCCCAACAGGCCCTCCCCATGACCAACCAGCTCATCGACGCGATCAAGGTCCGTCGCACCCAGTACGCCCTCGGCAAGTCCCTGCCGCTGTCGCAGGAAGAAGTGACCTCGCTGATCCAGGAAGCCGTCAAGCACTCGCCGACCTCCTTCAATTCTCAGAGTTCGCGCGCGGTGGTGCTGTTTGGCGCGCAGAGCGAGGCGTTCTGGGGCCTGGTCAAGGATGCGCTGCGCGCCATCGTGCCGGCCGACGCCTTCGCCAGCACCGAGCAGAAGATCGACAGCTTCGCCGCCGGCGCCGGCACGGTGTTGTTCTATGAAGACCAGGATGTGGTGAAGGGCCTGCAGGAAAAGTTCCCCCTGTACGCGGACAACTTCCCGATCTGGTCCGAGCAGTCCAGCGGCATGGCCCAGTACGCGGTGTGGACGGCGCTGGCCAATGAGGGCATCGGCGCCAGCCTGCAGCACTACAACCCGCTGCCCGATGAAGCCGCCGCCGCCAAGTGGAATCTGCCGGCCAATTGGAAGCTGCGCGCGCAGATGCCGTTCGGTTCGCACGAAGCGCCATTCGGCGACAAGGACTTCATGGACGACAGCGAGCGCTTCCGCGTCTTCGCCTGATCTCCGAGCCCTCAGCCCAGCGCGGCCGAGTATCCGCGATGGATCGCATCCATCGCGGGTTTTTCAGTAAAGCGCTCAGCGACCGAGCTTGACCATCATCTGGCGCACGCACCAGCTGGCACAGCCGCGGCGGGCCAGCAGTCTGTCCACTTCCAGCTCGAAGCGACCCGCCTCGCGTGGCGACAGCGCAGAGGCAAGCCGTGCATAGATCGGTGTCAGCGCGGCCCACCAGTCATCATCGCTTTCGACCAGGGGCAGGCGCGCATCCATTGCCTGGGCGAAGGCAGCCACCGCCTCGGCGAGCGCAGGCGAATCGGTCTGCTGGCGCCAGCTCGCGCCGACCTGTACGCGCGTTGGGCGAGGCGGCGCGGCCAGCCGGATCTCGGGCCCGCGTGGCGCGGCCATCGCCGCAGCGCCAAGGGTCTCAGCGCGTCGTGCGCCTCCGGTGGAAGCCTGGGAAAAAGACATGACAGCAGCCTGCAGGTGTTGCGGGGGAGGCCCACGCTAAGCCTGTCACCGGTCGCCAGGGCGTGAAACACGCCTGCAAAAGGCGCAGACCGCGCAGCGGGTCCAGGTGCGTCATGTGACAGGCGTCCTCGTGCGCACGCTTATCGCGCGTGGACCGACAGTTCTCCCATGCTGGTGTAGTACACGCGCCCGCCGCCGTTGCGTGCATCGCGCTCGACCCCACCGGAAGTGCCGACGATGCGGATGGCCCGGGTGCTGACCGGCTCGAACCGCAGGGTGTGGTCGATATCGGTGCCTTTGCGCCACTGGCTGTTGTCCAGATCCATGGCCGGGGCGACCCGCAGGCCCTCCACCGGCTGCCAGCCGCCGTTTGCATCCTGGTATTGCACCGCCAGCGAGGTCAGCCAGCCGCCGAATTCCTCCGGCGTGCCCGGGTTGAACACCAGGACCGAGATGTCCTGCGCGTGCTCCCAGGCGTAGCCGTAGACGACGCGGCCGGGCGCGGCCGTGTGTGGGCTGTAATAGGTGGGCTCGGCGCGTCCATCGCGCATCGCCGAAAGGTCGCGACCCGGTGTGCCGTGCAAGAGCTGCGAGGCCGACGGCGCCAGGTTGGGCGAATGCACCTGGATGACGTAGCGCTGGCGCGCCTGCGCCGTCCCGCGTTGCCGCAGCAGGGTGAAGGCGAACTCGCCCGCCTGCCGGGGTGTACCACGCACGCCGGTGGCGTCCAGGGTCACGCCGGCTGGCAGTGCGCCCTCGGCCATCGTCAGGCGCTCGCCCGCGCTGCCATCGACCAGCACCTCCAGCGAGAACGGGCGACCGACCTCGGCCACCTGTGCCGGGGCCGCCGGCAAGGCCAGTGGGGCGAGGAAGGCGACCTGCGCCGGGATGCGGTAGTAGTCGCGTCCATCCCGGGTAAAGCGCGTCCCGCCATTGGCCAGGATCACCCGCTCGCCCTGCATGGCCATGCGCCGGGCCAGGTCCTCGATCGAGGCATCGGGCAGGTCGTGGCGGCTGACGTTGATGTAGCGATCGTTGTAGGGCTTGCGCCAGCCAGCCTCCGGCAAGGGGAACAACAGGTCGTGCGGCAGCGCGCGCGTCCCGCCGATGATCCCGAGCAGGCCAACCATGGTGGCGGCCTGGTTGTCGGCATCGAAGCCGATCGCGCTGGCGTAATCCAGCGTGGCCTGGACCTCGCCGCCTCCGTAGAGCAGGGCCAGGATCGCGCAGGCCCCGTTGAGGTTGGCATCCACCACGCGCCAGGCGTCGTGGTTGTAGCCCAGGTCCCGGTAATAGGCGGCCGCCGTCTCCTTGCGTGCGGCCTGCCAGTCATCGGGGTAGCGCGCGTGCAGACGGCGCATGTGGCGCACGGTCTGCACGAAGCGGCTGTCGGCCGGCATGGCGGCTTCGGCACGATCGAGCAGGCGGTCGATGTCGTGTTCGAAAAAGGCCGCCGCGTACAGGGCACCATAGAACATCGCCGGTTCGGTCCCGAAGTCGTCGCTGGTGATGCGCGCCGCCCAGCGCGTCTTGTCCACCGCATAGTCGACCATCCCCGGCGCGGTCACCGCCCAGATCTCGTTGACCAGCTGCGGGTCGATCTGGAACCACTGCCGGTTGTAGGCCCGCGCACCGGTCAGCGGTGGCTGGTAGCCAGCCGCCATCAGGGTCACCGCCGCGCGGTTGGCAACCCAGACTTTCTCGCGCACGTGGTACTGCCACGCCTGCGCAAGCTGCGCATAGCTCGGCGTGATCCCATGCCGCTCCATCTGCAGCAGGTACATCACCTCGATATCGGTGTCGTCGTCGGAGAAAGCGCCGTTGACCGCCTTCACCTGCTGCAGGTATTCGCCAAACCCGTAGGGAAACCGGTCCGGTCCCGGTGCGTCGATGTACTTGAACTCGTAGGACAGACCGTAGGTATTGCCGATGATCTGGCCCAGCCACGACGCCAGCACCCGGTCCTGGTAGTCCTGCACGGCGATGACCTGATCGGACTGCGGCGCCGGGGGAAGGGGATGTTGCGCGCGTGCCTCGCCCCAGACCGTCAGCAACAGGACAGCCAGCCAGCAACGTGCTGGCAGGCGAGGTGTGGGATCCATGCGGCGGTCGAGCTCCTGGTCGGCGGGCCAGGAGCATGCCACGGCGGACGCGGTCGCCACCCGCCGCGGCGCCACATGCGCGGCTCCGTCCCCGGTGGCACGCCGGCTGGACATGCCTGCATGGTGCGCAGCAGCACCACTGCGCCAGGGAAGCGGCCATTGCCTGAACCAGGGCGGCACCTGATAGTAAGGCCGTCCCGCCAACCGCCCGTCCATGGATATCGCCATCCCGCTGCTGATCGTGCTTGTCCTGGGCGTGGCCTGTGCGCTGTGGTGGCGCCGTCGCCGCGACACGCGCCCCGCCCCGCCATCCGCCGCCCCGGCGCAGGCCGACGCGCAGGACACGCCCACGCCGGCGGCACCCAGTTCCCTGTCTCCGCCGGCGCTGCGCCCGTTGATCCGGCGCATGTACGCGGCCGTCATGCACGCCCCGGAACTGATCGACCCGGCCACGCCGATCGGTGGCATCCAGGCGCAGATCCTGTCCGAAGCGGCAGCCGAGCTGGCCCAGTTGGACGTGCGGCCCAAGAACATTCCGCGTCGCCCGCACCTGCTTCCCCAGCTCATGCGCGCGGTGAACGACCCGGACATTTCCAACCACCAGATCGCCGCAGTGATCGCGCAGGATCCGGCCCTGGCCGCCAGCCTGCTGCGCATCGCCAACAGCGCCCTGTACCGGCCGCGCGACGGCCACGCGGTGGACAGCATAGAACGCGGCGTGGCGCAGATCGGCACCGACGGGGTCCGCCAGATCGTCGTGGCGGCGTTGATGCAGCCGGTGCTCAGCCTGGATAGCGGGCTGTTTGCGCGGCTGCCGGCCGCGATCTGGGACTACGCGTTGCGCACGGCGGTGGCCGCCGCGCATCACGCCCAGCGCAACGGCACGCTCGACGATGCACTGCATGCCCAGTTGCTCGGCCTGCTGCAGGGCCTGGGCGCGGTGATCGTGATGCGCGTGCTCAGCGAGACCTATGCCCGCCACCCCGGCGTGCCCAAGGAGCTGGTCACGGCCGCGGCCCTGCTGGACCGGCACGTCACCCCGACCGCACGCACCGTGGCGGTGGGCTGGGAACTGCCCCCGACCCTGGCCGAAGCCCTGACCGACCAGCGCGCCGAACGCGACCACACCGTGCCCACCACCGCCCTGGGCAAGGCTTTGCGCTACGGCCGCCTGGCCGCCGTGCTCACCATGCTGGTGCGCAGCGACGATGAGACCGAGGACAACGCCCTGGCGATGCTGGCCACCCTGGAGCCGGACGAGGACGCCAACCGGCAGCTCTGGGAACGGCTCTCGTCGCACTCTGCGACGCCCTGACCCACGCCTCGTCCGGTCGGGCGCACCGACCGTTCCGGTCCAGGGCGTCCCGAAGGACCCAGGCGATTCCGGCTTCCCAGCGTCCATCACCCGCATGGGGACCTGTCAGCACTGCACCACGCGCAGGCCAGCCGGGCGCCCCTGTCCAGTTCAGGTCTCTCCGCACCGCGCGACCGCCTTTTCCATCGATTCCGTTCGACGGTCACCCTGCCGCCGATAATGCACGTTTCACATTGTGAAAAAGACGTAAGTCGCGCTTCTTTTACTATGTAAGTCCTGTTTGTTGGGTGACTCGCGTCATAGTTTGTGTCGCAGTTGCCATGGAGCTGCTGGTGTTGGACAGCCATACGATCGCCATCGAGCGGCCAAGCCTGGAGACGTCCTTTCCGGATCCGTTGCAGGACGCTGACCGGCCTGCTCCTGCACAGCCGCCTGCCCGAGCGGCCACTGCCCCCCACACGCCCGCGCCGAGTCCGATCCGTGGGACCGTGGTGCGCCTGGCGCGCAAGCTGGCGCACGTCCTGGTCGTGCGACTGCCCTGGGGCCTGCAGGACCGGATCTACTTCCTGGCGACGTTCAGGCGGTGGCCCAATCTGCACCAGCCGCGCACCTTCAACGAGAAGGTGCTCTACCGCAAGCGCGTCTATGGGGACCACCCGACCTATCGCCGGCTGGCCGACAAGTTCGCCGTGCGCGCGCACGTGGCCGCGCGCGTCGGCCGGCAGTACCTGATCCCCCTGCTCCACGACACCACCGACCCGGCCTCGCTGCTGGAGCGGACCCAGTGGCAGCGCACGGTGATCAAGTCCAGCCATGGCTCGGGCATGGTCGCGCTGATGCTGGACGAGCCCGACCAGACACGACGCCAGGCGCTGATGGCCGATTGCCAACGCTGGCTGCGCACCGATTTTTCCAAGGCGGTGCGCGAGATCCACTACCGCGGCATTCCGCCACGGCTGCTGGTGGAGCAGTACATCGGCGACGGGGCGCAGCCCCCCGTGGACTACAAGTTCCACATGTTCCGCCAGCGCGATGGACGCTTCCAGTACGTGCTGCAGGTGATCTACCGCAGCAGCGGAGCACCGTTGTCCATGACCTTTTTCGTCAACAGCCTGAGCGTGCCCTTCCACGGCATCCGCGATGCGGGGCTGAGCCCGCCATGCACGGGCGCCCAGCTGCAGCACGCGCTGGAGCTGAGCAAGGCGCTGGCGGCGGAGTTCGATTACGTCCGGGTGGACTGGTACATCCAGGCCGGTCGCATCTACTTCGGCGAGCTGACCTTCACCCCAGGGGCCGGACTGGTCACCGGCCTGGACAAGGGCCTGGACGCGCTGATGGGGCAGATGTGGGTTCAGCGCGTTCGGCCGGCGCTTGCGGTCCCGCGCCGGCCGGCGCCCGCCCTGCAGGCCCGGCCCCTGGCCTGACCCGCGGCCTCGGCTGCACTACGCCTGCGACCCGTCGGTGGAGACCGTCAAGGCTTCCCACTGCGCCAGTTCGGCCTTCAGCGCGTCGAGCTTCTCGCGCACCAGGCCCAGCGCATCGCTGCCCAGCAGCAGGTGCGCCGGCGGCTCGGGGGCCTCGATCGCCGCCAGCATCGCCAGGGCCGCCTTGCGCGGATCGCCCAGCTGCCGGCCGCTGACCGCCTGCCGACGCTGGCGAATGGGGTCGAACAGCGCGTCGTAGTCGCCGATGCTGCGCGGCGTGCGCACCATCGAGCGTCCGGCCCAGTCGGTGCGGAACGAGCCCGGCGCCACCGAGGTCACGCGGATGCCCAGCGCGGCCACTTCCTTGCCCAGCACCTCGCCAATGCCCTCCAGCGCGAACTTGCTGCCGCAGTAGTAGGCGATGCCCGGCATGGTGATGAAGCCCCCCATCGAGGTGATGTTGAGGATGTGGCCGGCGCGGCGCGCGCGCATGTGTGGCAGCACCGCCTGGATCATCGCCACCGCGCCGAACACGTTCACCTCGAACTGCCGACGCATCTGATCCAGCGGTGATTCCTCCAGCACGCCCTCGTGGCCGTAGCCGGCGTTGTTGACCAGTACGTCGATGGGGCCGATGTCGGCCTCGATGGCCTCGACGGTGGGCTGGATCGCAGCGGTGTCGGTGATATCCAGCACCCGCGCCACGGCACGGTCCGGCGCCAGCGCTTCGAACGATTCGGCCGCCTGCGCGCCGCGCACCGTGCCGACCACGTAGTGCCCGGCGGCCAGCGCTTCCTGCGCGAGCGCGCGCCCGAAGCCGCTGCTGACACCCGTGATCAGGAAGCGTTTGGAAGTCGACATGGAGACTCCTGTTGTGCGAGAGATGTGCACAATAGAGAGGCACGAGCGCCCTTCGAAGGCCATTTCGGCTCGGATCATTGCCTATTCCTATGAGCCACATCCCATCCCCAACCACGCCCCACGCGCCAGGCCTGTTGCCGCTCGCCCCGATGGTCGCGGCGCTGGCCCCGCATGAGGGCTACACCCTCACCGCGCTGGAGGGCGTGCGGTTGCTGCGTTCGGACCGGCCACTGGCGCGCACGCCGGTGCTGTACGACCCGGGCATCGTCATCGTCTGCCAGGGCCGCAAGCGTGGGTATTTCGGCCAGCGCACCTATGTGTACGACGCGCATCAGTACCTGGCCGTCTCGGTGCCGGTGCCGTTCACCATGGAAACCGACGCCAGCGCGGCCGAGCCCCTGCTGGCGCTGTACCTGCATCTGGACTTTGCCTTGGCCGCCGAGCTGATGCTGCAGATCGACCGCCACGGCGGGCCGCCACGCATCAGTGCGCCGCAGAGCATGATGTCCAGTCCGATCGACGCCCCGCTGCATCACGCGGTGCAGCGCCTGCTGCTGGCGCTGGTCACGCCCATGGACGCGGCGGTGCTGGGTCCACAGCTGCTGCGGGAGCTGTACTACCGTGTGCTCACCGGGCCGCAGGGCCATACGCTGCGGGCGGCGTTGGCCATGCAGGGCCGCTTCGGCAAGATCGGCAAGGCGCTGCAGCACCTGCATGCGGCCTATGCGCAACCGCTGACCGTGGCACAACTGGCGCAGGAGGCCGGCATGAGCGCACCGTCCTTCCACAGCCACTTCAGGGCCGTCACCTGCGCCTCGCCCATGCAGTACCTCAAGTCCACGCGCCTGCACCAGGCACGCCTGCTGATGGTGCGCGAGGGCATGACCGCCGCCGCGGCCTGTCATGCGGTGGGCTACGAAAGCCCCTCGCAGTTCAACCGCGAGTTCAAGCGCCTGTTCGGCCTGACGCCTGCGCGCGAAGTGCAGCGCATGCGCGCGCACTTCGCGGTGCCGCCGAAGCAGGCGGTGGCGGCGTATGTGTCATCGCACTGATCGCGCCACGTACATCCGCCGCACTCACCCCTGGTCCGCGCCATAGGCCACCTGCCGCTGCGGCAGGAGTTCCTCCAGGCGCGCCTGCAGGACACGCTGGATGTTGTCGAAGGCGGTACTGCCCAGGGCGAGTCGCCTCGGCATCCGTGCGGCATCGACGGCGTCGATCATCGCCGCGACGCTGCGCGCCGCGTCGCCCTTGATCGCCAGGCTGCCATCGGCAATGGCGCGTCTGAGCTCGCCGGCCGGGGTCGCCTCGTAGACCTCCATCGGTGATGCATGATCCAGCCCCGCGCCAAAGCCGGTCTGGGTGGGACCGGGCTCGGCGATCAGCACCTCGATGCCGAACGTGGCCACCTCTTGCGCGACCGATTCCAGGAACCCCTCGATCCCCCACTTGCTGGCGTGGTACAGGCTGAAGTTCGGGTAGGCCACCTGCCCGCCTTCGGAGGACACCTGCAGCAGCCGGCCACCCCCCTGGGCGCGCAGGTGCGGCAACACCGCGCGCACCAATTGGATCGAGGCGGTCAGGTTGGTGGAAAGCTGGCGCTCGATCTGTTCGTCGCTGACTTCCTCGGCCGCACCGAACAGGCCATAGCCGGCATTGCTGACCACCACCTCGATGCGCCCGAAGGCCGCGAACGCGGCATCGATTTCGCGCCGCAGCGCCGTGGTGTCGGTCAAGTCGAACTGCGCCACCCGCAGGCGTTGACCATGCTGCTGCTCGAGTTCGGCGAACGGCGTCACGCGGCGCGCGCAGGCCACCACCCGATCCCCGCGCGCCAGCAAGACGCGGGTCATTTCCAGCCCCAGGCCGGAGGACGCACCGGTAATCAGCCAGGTCTTCATGGGCAAGCTCCTTCGTTGAGTTGCAACGAAGGTAGGCGCGGCGGGCGCGTAGGATAAGCCTCAACAATCCGCATGAGCTGGTGAGGATTTCCCACCAATGGCCGATGTCACCCTCTCCGACCTGAAAGCCTTTGCCGCCGTGGCCCGCCATCGCAGCTTCCAGCGCGCGGCCGACAGCCTGGGCGTGTCGCGCTCCTCGCTCAGCCACGCCCTGCGCGGGCTGGAACAGCGCCTCGGCGTGCGCCTGCTGCACCGGACCACGCGCAGCGTGGCGCCGACCGAATCCGGCGAACACCTGCTGCAGCGGCTGACGCCCCTGCTCCACGAGTTGGACACTGTGCTGGACACCATCAGCCACGGGCCCGATGAAATCGTCGGCACCCTGCGCATCAACGCCAGCACCGGCGCGGCGCGTTGGCTGCTGCAACACGTGACGCCGGCGTTCCTGCAGCGCCATCGGCGCGTGGCGCTGGAGCTGGTCAGCGAAGGCCGGCTGGTGGACATCGTGGCCGAGGGGTTCGATGCCGGCGTGCGCCTGGCCGAAGCGGTGCCCAAGGACATGGTGTCCATCCCCTTTGGCGGCACGCTGCGCTTTGTGGCCGTCGCCGCGCCCGCGTATGTCGCCGCGCACGGGCGACCCGCCACACCCGAGGCGCTTCACGACCACCACTGCATCCGCCAGCGCCTGCCCAGCGGCAAGCGCTATCGCTGGGAATTCGCCAAGGGCCGGCGCGAGATGGCCGTCGATGTTCCCGGCGCGCTGCTGCTGGACAACAGCGACCTGATGGTCGACGCCGCCATCCAGGGCCTGGGCATCGCCTTCGTTCCCGAACCATTCGCGCGCCCCGCCCTCGACGAAGGTCGCCTGGTCCTGCTGCTGGAGGACTGGTCGCCCGCCGATCCCGGCCTGTGCCTGTACTACGCCAGCTGGCGCCACGTGCCACCGCCGCTTCGGGCCTTCATCGCCTTGCTGCGGGAGGTGACCGAGGCCCAGGCGCGGCTTGCCAGTTAGGTGCGGAGGAGACCGGCATCGTGCTGCCGCATGGGTCCGTATCTGAAGACGATCTCAGTCAACCTGACCTTGTCCCTTTGCGGGTGACCACGGCCCCTCGCGGCTCCATCGCGCGTGACACCCGGATCGCCCACGCACGCGGCCCGCACCACGTGGCCTCAGGCAGATGCGGCACATGCGCGATTGCGACCGGCGGCCTTGGCCCGATAGAGCTGGGCGTCGGCATCGGCCAGCAGATCCTGCGGGGCTCGTCCCGAGCCGCCCAGGCTGGTCGCGATCCCCACGCTGACCGTCACCACCGGCGCGGCGCCGGAAGCGGCATGCGGCACGGCCAGCTCGCGCACGTTGCACAGCAGGCGCTCGGCCACCGGACCGGCGTTGGGCAGCGAGGTCTCGGGCAGCAGGCAGACGAATTCCTCGCCGCCATAGCGCGCGGCCAGATCCATCGGACGCATCAGCGCCTTGCCGATTGCCCCGGCGACCTGGCGCAGGCAGTCGTCGCCGGCCTGGTGGCCGTAGCAGTCGTTGTATTGCTTGAAATGGTCCACATCGATCATCAGCACCGCGCAGGGCTGCGCGTTGCGCTCGGCCGCGCGCCACCTGCCTGCGAAGACCTCCTCGAAATGGCGCCGGTTGGCCAGGCCGGTCAAACCGTCGTACAGCGCGGCCGAGCGCAGGTAGTCGGTCTGGAACTTCAGCAGGAGGTGGTTGCGCACGCGGGCGCGCAGGACCTCGGGGTGGAACGGCTTGGCGATGAAATCCACCGCGCCATGGCCCAGCCCCTGCACCTGCGCCTGGTCACTGTCATGGCCGGTGATGAAGATCACCGGCACGTCCGCGCCATCGGGGCCGGCCTTGATCTGGCTGCAGACCTCGTGCCCGTCCATGCCCGGCATCACCACGTCCAGCAGCACCAGGTCAGGACGGGCATCGCGGAAAACTTGCAGGCCCTGTTCGCCGGAAGTGGCCATGAACACGTCGTGGTCCCCGCGCAGGGCCTCGAAGGCCACGCGGATGTTGATCGCCTGGTCGTCCACCACCAGCACCCGCGGCAGTCGGTCAGTGGGCCATCCCCAGGTCGTGGGTTGTTGGTTCATTGCACGCTCCCGCAGCGCAAGGTCTCGAGTGCCGCCCTGGCACCCTTGAAATCCAGCAGGTTCACCAGCTCCAGGAGCTGCGCGTAGTGCATGCCCTGCGGTCCATCGATGGCCGCCGGCATGTCGCCCAGCAGCTCCAGCGCGGCCAGGTTGGACTCGCCCACCAGCACGGCCAGCGCCTCCAGCTGACCGCGCACTTTCTCCAGGGTCGGCAAGGAGGGCGTCGGGGTGGACGCGGCGCTGGCCTGCACCTGCAGCGGTGTCGCCAGCGCGTGCTCAAGCACTTCGATCGAACGGCCCGTCAGCCCACGCAGTGCCACGACCGCCTGCGCCGGTGGCGCCAGGCCCCGCTTGCACCCGTCTTCCAGTTCACCGCAGGCCAGCGCCAGGGCCACGGCACCCAGGTTGGCGGCCATGCCGCGCAAGGTGTGCAGACGGCCGGCCACGTCGGCCAGGTCACCGTGGGACAGCGCCTGCTCGCCCGCGTCCAGCTGCAGCCGCGCCTGGTCATCGAACTGCTTCAGCACGCGCTGGAGCAGGGCTGCATTGCCTCCCAGGCGATCCAAAACCCGCGCGATCGGCTCGACCATGGCATCCGCCTCGGGATCCACATCGGCCTCGGCCTGCGCCAGGGCGGTTGCCGCCACCTGCGCGCCGCGCTCGGCCCGGGCGGGCAACAGCGCCAGCAGGCTGGCGACCAGGCGCGCGGACTCGATCGGCTTGGGGACATGGCCGTTCATGCCCGCGGCGGTGCAGGCGGCCATGTCATCGGTGGAGACGTTGGCGGTCATGGCCAGGATCGGCAGCTGGGCCATGCGCGGATCACGACGGATCTCGCGCGTGGCCTCCAGCCCATCCAGGTCGGGCATCTGCACGTCCATCAACACCGCGTCCAGCGGCCCGCCCTTGCCCAGCACACGGGCCACGCCGTCGCGCCCACCCTCGGCCAGCTCCACGGTGGCGCCGGCGGCAACAAGAAGCTCGGAGGCCACCTCGCGGTTGATCGCATTGTCTTCGACCACCAGCACGTGGACGCCGGCCAGGGGCAGGTCGTCGCTGATCGGCGGCAGCGCGGGCGAGGCCGAGGTGGCGCACAGGGCCGTGCCCAGCTGCAGGGCGGTGACCGGTTTGGTCAGGGTCTCGTCGAAGGGCCACGCCGCATCGTCCAGCTGCGCGCGCTGCAGGGCCCTGGCATGGCTGGATACCACCACCAGCCGCGGTGGGGCGGCACGGGCGCGCAGCGCCCTTGCCAGGTCGAGCACCTGCGCGGCGCGCTCGGGATGCCACTCCATCACCACGCTCCGGCAATCCGCCGCGACCTCGGCCGGCTCGGTCGCACCGGCTGCCGAATGCCGCATGTCCAGGCCATTGGCCTGGGCCAACTCATCTGCCAACCGGCAGAGCGCGTGACTGCCGCCCAACACGTGCAGCCCCCCGCCCGGGCAACACGCCAGCGCCGCGCCCAGGCGCCGTGCGCCTGGCTGCAGTGGCATGGGGATGTCGAACCAGAATCGGCTGCCCTGGCCTGGCCGACTGGTCACCTGCAGCGTGCCGCCCATCAATTGCACCAGGCGCTGGCAGATCACCAGTCCCAGGCCGGTGCCCCCGTAGCGCCGGCTGATCGACGCCTCGGCCTGGGTAAACACCTTGAACAACCGCGCCAGCTGCTCGGGTGAGATGCCGATGCCGGTGTCTTCCACCTCGACCCGCAGCCAGGCGGTGCCCTCGGCCATCGCATGGTCCACCGGCGCAGGCGCCACGCGGATGCACACGCTGCCCGAGTGGGTGAACTTGATCGCATTGCCGGCCAGGTTGATCAGTACCTGGCGCAGCCGCAGGCTGTCGCCGACCAGCTCCAGCGGGACCTCGGGCGATGCCTGATAGACGATCTCCACATCCGAGTCCCCCAGGCTGGAGGACAGCACCACGCCCAACTCCTGCAGCAGCGTGTCCAGCGAAAACGGATGCGGGTCCAGCTGGAGCTTGCCCGCTTCGATCTTGGAGTAGTCCAGCAGGTCGTTGAGCAACTGCAGCAACATGCCGCCGGCCAGCTGCGCCTTGCGCACGTACTCGGACTGCGAGGGCGCCAGGCGGCTGCGCCCCAGCAGCTGCAGCATGCCCAGCACCGCGTTCATGGGGGTGCGGATTTCATGGCTCATGTTGGCCAGGAACTCGGACTTGGCCTGGTTGGCATGGTCGGCCGCGGCCTTGGCATCGCGCAGGGCCTGCTCCAGTTCCAGCTGGCCGGTGATGTCGCGGTTGATGCCCACCAGGCGCGCCACCGCACCATGGACATCGCGCTCGGCATAGGCGGCGGCCTGGATGTGGCGGATGGCGCCGTCGCCCTGGATGATGCGGAACACCGGCGCGTATTCGCTGCCGTCGGTCAATGAACGACGCAGCATGTCCTCCACCCAGGGCAGGTCGTCGGGGTGGACACTGCGCCGCCAGTCCTCGAAGGTGATCGTGTGCCCCGGCATCGGCAACGGCCAGCCGTAGATCTCGGCCATGCGCGCGTTGTAGTCCAGTGCGCCGCTGTCCAGGTCGTGATCCCAGATGCCCAGCTGGGCCGCATCGGTGGCCATGGACAGCTGCTGATTGGCGTAGGACAGCTTGCGCTCGGCCGCCTTCTGCTCGCTCATGTCGAAGGCCACGCCCAGATAGCCGGTCAGCACACCATCGGCGTCGCGGATCGTACTGACCGACAGATTGACCGGGAGCCCCTGCCCGGACTTGTCCAGATAGGTCCACTCGCGGGTCTGGACACCCGTGCGCAGGGCCACCTCCACCAGGACATCGAAGCCCTTCAGCGCGACGCCGTACGTCCGTTCGAGTTCCTCACTGCAGGCATCGATCTCGGCCTGCACGTGGAACACGTGCGGGGTGTGCTTGCCGACCAATTCATCGGCCCGATAGCCCAGCATGCGTTCGGCGCCTGAGTTGAACAGCACGATGGTGCCGGCCGTATCGGTCGCCACGACCGCCACCTCCGATGCCGCATGCAGCACCCCCTGCAGCAGCGCGTTTGAAGCGGTGAGTTCGGCGGTCCGGGCGGCCACCTGCTCCTCCAGACGCGCATTGAGCTGCAGGATCTGCTCACGCGCCCGGCGCTGCTCGGAGATGTCGCGCACGGTCTTGGATGCCCCCACCACGCGCCCGTCCGCGTCGTAGATCGGCGAGACGCTGACCAGGACGTCCACCTGCGTCCCGTCCGCGCGGCGACGTACCGTCTCGAAGTTCGGAATCACCTCGCCACGTCCGATGCGCTTGAGCACCGCCTCTTCCTCGTGGGCCAGCGCTTCGGGCACGATCAGATCGAGCAGGCGATGCCCGATCGCCGCTTCGGCGGTATAGCCGAACAGTGTCTCGGCAGCGCGGTTCCAGCTCATCACCACCCCGTCCAGGCGCTTGCCGATGATGCCGTCGGCCGAGCCATGGACCACTGCCTCCAGCAGCTCCTGCTGACGCCGCGCGCGCACCCTGCGCAGGCGGCGCAGCAACAGCATGCTGGTCATCAGTGCCAGCGCCACGCTGGCCCCCACCCCGGCCACGATCAGGCGCACCAGCGTCGGCATGGGATCGGCGCCCGGGAAGGTGGGCAACACCCCAAAGGTCATGCGCCAATGCCGGCCGTCGACTTGGCGGTCCACCACCGTCTGGAACAAGACAGGGGTCTGGGGCGGCGCCCATGTATAGAACGGCGTCTGGTCGTGCACGTCGCCCACATCGACGATCTGCACCGACAGGTTCCAACGCTGCGGTTCCAGCTGCAGCAGCACCTCGTCCAGCAGCAGCGGCAGATAGGCCCAGCCGATCACGTCCTGCGGACCGTCGGGCCGATCCGGATCGGCCGGGGCGCGTACCGGCAGCAGCAGCAGCACGCCTTGGTGCGCCTGGCCGGGATGTTGGACCAGGGTGATGGGGGCGGTCAGACGCGGCTCGCCACTGCGCGCGGCGGCGTCGGCCGCCTCACGTCGGCTGGTCTCCGAAGCCAGGTCCAGGCCGATCACCGCTTGATTGCGCGCGATTGGCTGCAGCGACTCGATGATGTACAGGTCACCCTCGTGCGGGGCGAACTGCCGCAGCTTCATGTCGGTCAGGCCTTCGCGCCGCATGCGCGCCAGGTACGCCTCCAACTGCAACGGTGGCACGCGCCGGACAAACCCTAGCCCGACCGCACCGGGGAAATCCAGTTCCAGGTCCTGCGCGCGGCTGTAGACGTCCAGATCAGCGTGCTTTTCCCCGTATTCCGAAGCCAGCACCGCACCACGCAGGCCGCGCAGGCCAGCGTGGTAGCGATGGATCGCGCCGCTGATCTGGCTGGCGTACAGCGCGGTGTCGGCGCGCACTGCCGCTTGCAACTCCTGCTGGCTGTGCAGATGCTCGCGCCGGACCAGCCCGGCCGTCACCAGCAGCCCGGCACACAGCACCAGCAGACCGCCCTGCCAGACGGTCCGCCGCTCGGTGGATGTTGCGCGCTGCGTCTTGCCCATACCCCGATGTCCCCACGCCACGCCGTGATGCCGGATCACTCCCGACAACGACGATGTTCCCGCCCCGGGCATCGGCCCGCTTCAGGCGGACTTGATGGCGCAGGCGCCAGGGAGCGATTACAGAGGTGAAAACTGAGCCGCGGCGCACGTTTGGCCTGATATGGCGTTTGGCCTGTGCGCGGAAAGCCCGCTACTCGGTACCGTGCAATCAGGCCCGGAAAGCATCAGGATCCGGGGCGATCCTGCGCCTGCTGAAAATCATGAGACAACCAAGCCCGAGCCATCGCTCGGACAAGTGCCCCTCAGTCGGATATCTGGACGCGTCGCCACGTCCCGTTCTCAAGGCAGTACGCAACCGCCGAGGCCTCGGTCTCCCCAAAGATGGCCGCTGCGTGGCGGCACGTGAGCCACATAGACTCGTCCAGCCGCTCCCGAGGGCCGACAAGCGCTTCGAACCTTCGATAAATTCCCGGCTTGCCGATGTCGACGAATAAGCGCTTGCGATCGTCTCCCCACAACTCAAGTCGCCTGAGCTTCCATCGCTTTCCGCCGGCCAGGGCCACCACGACCGCGCCGTGCTGGCCGTCGACATCGGTCAACGCCAGGAGACTGTCATCGGCACCATCACCGTCGAAGTCCCCCCGGGCGACACCCAGACAGCCTGTCCCTTTTTGCGACCTGTTGTAGGCAACATCTTCGTCCAGATTGTCGGTCGACCTGGGCATGCGGAAGCCGGGATAGGTCCGTTCGACTTCCTGCTCCAGGGCAGCCGGAATCAACGACCGACAGAAGTCCTCCGCAGCCTGTGCTGAAGCCGGGACCGACAGCAGCACCACCATCATAACTTTCCACATGTCACGGCATTCCCTGGCGGGCCGGACGCCGTTGTATCACCTGGAGCAGACGGCGCATGCAGACCACTGGCGCACATCGCGCCAATCCAGGTCACCGGCCTCAGGCTTGGGTAGGATCAACCAGGACGCACAGAGGGGCCCGACGCCCCCCCACCTCTGACCTCTGCACTGCCCTTCGCATCTGCCTCCCTCCGCGCCTCATGCCAGATCAGATGCTCCGTCCTCAAACCCCACCGGCCGCTCCCCCGCCACCGCCACCTTCGCTTCTAGCGCGCGGCCGACGCGGCCTAGGGTGCCTTCGTCGAACAGGCGGCCGATCAGGGTCACGCCGTAGGGCACGCGGTGCGGCTTGGCCAGCGTCGGGCGCGGGTGCCTGGGATCGGGCGCCCAGTCGCTGCGGACCTGGCTGACTTCCACAAAGCCGGTGCGCAGGGTGAGCGCGGGCTGGCCGGTCATGTTGGAGATGACCATCATCTCGTCGCGCAGTGAGGGCACCAGCAGCAGGTCCACCTCGCCCATCACGCGCGCCATCTCCGCGGCCACCTTGCGGCGCAGGCGGTCAGCCTGCACGAAGTCCACCGCGGAGAGGAAGCGCGCCTCGCGGAACAGGTTGGGCCACGCGTCCGGGGTCTGCTCGCTCATCTGATCGACCTGGCCTGAGAGCGTGAGTTCCTCAAAGGCGGCAGCGGCCTCGGCGAACAGCAGCAGGTTGAGATCGGCGTAAGGCCAGTCTGGCAAGGACACCTCGGTCGGGACCAGGCCCAGCGCGCGCAGGTGATCGAGCGCGGCGCGGTCCAGCTCCGTGGCCGGCGTCTCCTGCATCCAGGCGGGGAAGTAGCCGACCTTCAGGCCCTTGATCGAGGCACCCGCATCGTAATCGAGGTGCGCGGCCACGCTGGCGGTGTCGCCCTGGTCGGTGCCGTGGATGGCCTGCAGCACCAGCAGGCTGTCCTCCACCGAGCGGGTGATGGGGCCCAGCTTGTCCATGGTCCAGCACAGGGTCATGGCGCCGGTGCGCGGCACGCGGCCATAGGTGGGGCGCAGGCCGGTGGTGCCGCAGCGCATGCACGGGCTGATGATGCTGCCCTGGGTCTCGCTGCCGATGGCGAACGCCACCAGGCCGGCCGCCGTGGCCGCGGCCGGACCGGCGCTGGAGCCCGATGCGCCCTCCTGCGGCAGCCACGGGTTCATGGTCTGCCCGCCGAACCAGATGTCGTTGAGCGCCAGCGCGCCCAGGCTGAGCTTGGCCACCAGCACCGCGCCGGCGTCGTTGAGCTTGCGGGTCACCGCACCATCGTCCTTTGGCACCCGATGCTTGAACGGCTCGGCACCGTAGGTGGTCGGGATGCCGGCGGTGTCGAGCAGGTCCTTGGCGCCCCACGGGATGCCGTGCAGCGGACTGCGGTAATGGCCGGCGGCGATCTCCCGGTCGGCCTGCGCCGCCTGCTCCAGCGCATGCGACTCGCACAGGGTGATCACGCAGCGCAACTGCGGGTCGAAGCGCTTCAAACGTTCGAGGTAGAGCTTGGTCAGGCGGGTGGAAGTGAGCTGGCGCGTGCGGATCCACGCGCCCAGCTGGGCCACCGAGGCAAAGGCGATGTCCTCGTCTTTCGCCGGCAGCGGCATCTCGGCAACCTTGGACGGCATGAAGCGATTACGCGCCGGGCCGACGTGCGCGCGCCCCATCGCCGGGAACCAGGTGGTGGCCGGTGCGAGCCCCTCTTCCAGCGCGACCTTACGCGGGCCGGTGCGACGCTCCAGCAGGCCGGCCAGCGAGGTCGGCCAGTTGGCCACCGCCATGGCCCGCTGCGGCTCGGTCATCGTCACCTGCATCAGCTTCTCCGCCTGGGCGAAGGTGGCGGTCTCCAGCTTCGGACCCACCGGCGGCGCGGTATTGAACGCTCCGGGCGAACCCGGCGGCGGTGGCGTCGGCGTGGCCGGCGGTTGCGCGCCGGTCTGGGCGGTGGCACCGCCAGCCACCACGGCACCCAGCAGGCCGACGGGCGCCTGGGTCAGGAAATCACGACGCGTTTTCATGATGCTCTCCGATGCGCGCCCAGGCAGGCGCGCGTGGCTGTCGATGCGGGCGGGCGCGCGGCCCCAGCCACCGGAACGTAGCGGAAAGCCGGCGCGCTGGGAACGCATCCCGGTCCGGACGTGCTGCCGCTTGGCAGGCGCTTTTGTGGGCATCGCTTATCCCGGGCAGGCGGGAGGTCGATGGACAGGTGTTCCACGCCCGGGCCGAAACCTCCCGGGCCGCCACCAATCCGCACGCCGCCAGCGCTATTGTCGATTTGCGGCCGACTGCTTCGTCGTCAGTGCGCTTCCCAATCCAAGGATCTCCCATGAAATACCTCGGCCTGGCCTACTTCACTCCCGAGAAATTCGCGGCCCTGTCCCCCGATGCGGTGAAAGCCATCGTGAGCCAGTGCCCGGCGCTGGACGAGAAGATGCGTGCGACCGGCAAGCTGCTGTTGTCGGCCTCGCTGGGCGACTTGGAGCAGTGGCGGACGTTGCGCCCGCGCGGCGGCAAGACCCAGATCACCGATGGCCCCTACGCCGAATCGAAGGAGGTCGTCGGCGGCCTGTTCATCATCGAGGCGGACAACGAGGACGAGGCGTTGCGAATTGCCTCCATGCACCCTGCCGCCCAGATCGGCGAGGAAGGCGATTGGGCGGTGGAGTTGATTCCACTGGATTTCTATCTGGTGCCGTGAGGAGGGCAAGCGCCCGGCATGCAAGATTCAAAATGCGGCTGCGGCACACGGATCCCACTCGATGAAAGGCGACCTGACCTTGTTGTCGGAGCCGGAAACGAGCCCTATGCTTTAATCAAGATCGCGAAAGACCCTGCGTCATTGGAGGACCTGATTAGCACGCACCTTCAGCGCAGTCGCAGCCGGTGAGAGCCGTCGGCCCGAGGCTATGGCCATCGCTCCCGGAGATCAGATGATGGCCATGAATCGCGTGCAGTTCCAAGCCGGCCTTTCG